>Ga0228669_1000510_pt1 | contig 20843 bp, 25 predicted proteins | sample 84DmetaG_FD_182700 | JGI IMG/M metagenome (GOLD analysis project Ga0228669, IMG submission 182700) | Seawater microbial communities from Monterey Bay, California, United States - 84D | ecosystem: Environmental > Aquatic > Marine > Coastal | place: USA: California | collected 2016-10-11 | reverse complement strand
ATAACAGTGTTTATCACTCATCAGATATTCCATCAGGTATAAAGCTACCCACTTTACTAATATTCTGCCAAAGAAGCGCCCGAGGAACTGATACATCCATGGCCTTCATACAACGCTCAAGCAATCCATTCGCCTCACCTAAGATTCCAATCACCTTGGCAAGGTCTTTTAAGATTACTTCGCCATAGGCTGCATCAGCCTTTGTTGTCGCCGCAGTAAATTCTGACTTACTCAGATTAAGCATGGCAAGGTCTATTACATCTCGACAATGCATACCCATATCCAGGCCTCGATCAGAATTGGCGAGCAGCTTACTTACAGCCATATCTATTTTCATCAAAGTGGCCACACCCAATATACTGTCTTTCTTTCCAGGCTTAGCTAAACCAATTCGCCCTTCAAGAACAATCTCAAACTTGATTGGTTTTCCTTCGACAAATACTTTGGTTCGGATACCGTACTGATCACTGCGAATGTCCGACGTTTGAAATTGGCCTGCATCGGTGCCCTTCATTAGGGCTTGAAGACCCTGTTCACGGACTAAATTGCGCAGGTACCGGTATGACGATAAGTCTGAGACTAAAAAATCCATATCAACCGACTCACGGTACTCACCATATCCTAGGGCGATTGCCGTGCCCCCAGCAAAAAGGCAGTGATGCTGCTTAAGCAGATCTGCATCCAACGACTCAAGTACTTTTGCTATTCGTTGATGATGTGGACGGGTAAACATCAAGACACAGCCCCCTCAAAAGCAACGCCAAGTAGCTCGATAAGCTTCTGCTCACTATCGCTAAGGTTTTCGATATCCAAGAAGCGCTTGTTGCGTTCGTAGATTGAGTGGGCCTCAACAAGAGACAGCTCATCAACCCCCTGCACATGCCATGCAAGCTCCTTTAACTGGGGATAGTCTGAGAATGATAGTCGAACCGGCAGTGTGTCTACATCGCTTCCATTAGCCTCGTGCCCTCTGTTCACTTCTGCAGACAGTTGCAGCTGCAAATCTAAAGCGCTGACTACATTCAGGTAGGCGCCCATACTCACGGTGGGCTCACCCTTTTCAATACGGTGTAACGTCACTCGAGAAATGCCCGCCGTCTGGGCGACGGCGTTTGCCGTGATCTTAAATGACTTACGATGCTGCCTTATCAACTGGCCAATATCGGCTAGCTGGATGATCGCGTCATTTGATATTTTCTCTATATTTCTCTTCATAATGTTTCATATAATATACATAAATATAATAATGTCAATTATATGAAACATTTTTAGCCTATTGGTCAGCTCAGATACTTACTGTAATTGATAAGCCTAAATATTCTGCTTGAAGAGATGTTAGGTATTTACACAACCGCCTGGCGAAGCCATTGAGCAAGATCAGTCTCATCAAGCTTGGACTGAGACAGTAACACTATTCTTTGCCCCACCTCCTCAACATCCCAAACCGCATGGATTCCATTTAAATCGAGAATGAGGTCCATCACCTGAAATGCCGTTAGTTTATTGCCATCATTAAAGCGATGAGCCTGAGATATAGCCACAGCGTAGGAGGCTGCCAATGAATAAATATCATCCATAAGGCCATACTTGAGCCGGTTATCTACCCTCGACAACGCGCCTTCGAGTGACTTGTCGCCAGCCATTCCTTGAAGCTCATGGAGCTCTAACACCTCATCATGAATCGCAATAATGTGATCAACCGATAGAAGTAAAAAGCTCATTTGTCTTTCAAATAATCCAGTACCGGCCGGGTGATTGCCTTACGGGACTTAAGGCTGTGTCTTATCTCTTCAATCGATGCCGTGCGATGTTGCTCTTCGGAGATCGCTTCAGCGGGCACAAAATAACCGACGAGGGCTGAGTTTTTTAAGACTGCCACAGGCTCACCGCCTGATTTTTCCAGAACCTTGTGAGGCTCGCGCATCTCGGTCATGGATGCAATATTTCGGGTCAATAGAGTCGCCATATAAAATCTCCGCTTAGGCAATAGATCTTTTAATGTCCATTAAAATGTATATTTAATCCACTATAGCCTTTTAGCTTATAACTGCAGCCTTTAAGGACACGACTACTCGTAATGAGTCCAGAGCCGCAATATCTTGACCGCCTTTTCTGTCTCTAAAACCTGATAGACAAGCCGATGCTGAATATTAATTCTTCTTGAATAAGCACCGGTCAGGTCACCCACCAGCTTTTCGAAAGGCGGCGGAGTTTGCCATGGATCGGACTGGAGAATCGTTAATAATTGCTGCGCTTTAGTTTTCAGTCCGGACGATGCTAGTTTTCGTGCATCCTTTTGGGCCTGCTTGGTGTAATACAGCGTCCACATTACCAATTTAATTCAGTCGCAGCGCTGTCAATGCTCTCCTGCATACCCTCTAAAATTGATTCGCGCATCCCTGGCACCGATAAAAGATGCAAGGTTTCGTTGATCGCATTCCAATCATCTTCAGCCAAAAGAACCGCATTGCCTCTCTTGCCCGTTATAACCACCGGCTGATGGTTGGCTGACGTATCGTCGATCAATTTATACAGGTTGGCTCTCGCCTCAGTTACATTCAGTGTTGTCATAATTAAATCCTCTGGATCTAAAAGTACGCTAATGCGTACGTTGTGTCAAGTTCACCTGAGTTATCCTCCACTAAAAGCCGATAATCCTATTTATCGCAGGCCATGATTTGGATGTGAATTTGGCTTCGTTTTGTTACTTTTTTAATCTAGCCCTGCCTTACAGCTCTGGATAACCGAGCGATGCCATTGCGCTGGTAACGTATCAACTTATGGGTGTCCGAAGAGCGACGTGACACAGGTCCACCCTTGCGCCGCTCTTGCCTTTGCATGCTCGCAAAAAAAACGGCCATCTCTCGGACATCTTGGGGCTCACTACCCGACGGACTAAGAAGCTCGCTAAAGATAGGGTTCGAAGCTCTCATATTCGCATCGCGCAAAAACTCATCAACTGGCTCGGGGTTGGTGTAGGTATCGTAATAGGCATCCATCACCCGTCGATAATTAAGAAGTCCCAAGGCAATATCGGCACAAACAAAGACAGAAAGCCCCTCCTCCGCAATTAGCTCGACAAGCGCCCTGTACTCAAACGAAGACTCGAACTCGGGAGCACTATTTAGACCATGCTTGCGGGAGTTTTGGCTACTGACGCGCTTTCCAGCCACTGATCTCGGGCCCGTTGATTTAAGTGCGTTGCATCGATTTGCAAGGCTCCTACGATGGCTTTGCGTCAAGGATGAGCGCCCCCGTCACAGACTTCTTTGACTCAAGCGCTGCCAGCTCAAGGTCCATACGCTTAATCAGGCGTGACTTGTAGTCAATGGAGTCGATACTCCGCTGAAGATGCCTCATCGTTTGGTGCTGACGGTGAATCAGATCATCCACCATCTTGATATGCCTGGCAGCGTCCTTAAAGGCCCTAACCCGGAGATCTGACAGGGTCAGCTTCGACTTAGCGAGAATGTCCTCAATCCACGCCGCCTCATCCGTGTCCGCGCTGCCATCCAAATAACGCTCAAGTGCCTCTGATACCTTACGGTTGTCATAAGTCTCACTGTAGCTACCCGCCTTGGACAAAAGCCTCGCCATCGCCTCATGGAGTATTAGCTCCTTGTCAACGGTGTGCCTCTTAATCCACCAGAGGCACTCATTCAGCTGACTGACCAGAGCAACCGCCAAGGCTGAAGGATTATCTAACTCGGATAAAAGACTTTGCAAACCAGATTGAAACTCTGCCTCTGACTCATTGGGCAAAAGTTTGGGGCTTGATAGGAAGGGTAAAAGAGACTTGGATTTATCTTCTATAGGCATAGCAACATCCTCATAAATACCGAAGCGGACACTATAAAGCATAAGCTAAAAGATAAAGCAGATAGAACTTAGTCGTCGCGCTTGATATGCAGGGTCACGCCTGGGTTAACCAAGGGATCTCCGGTGAATTCAATACCTGCCTCTTCAAATGTATTTCTTATTACCATCAAATTTTTGGTATTAGCAATAGGGATACCCGGCTGCACCTCATAGCGCTTAATGGAAGCGCTACCAACCCCACTCCGGTTTGCGAGCTCAATCGCGCTCCAACCTAACATAGCGCGTGCTGCTTTTATTTGAAAAGAAGATACCATTGACTCTGATTTATGATTCTATTAGAATCATTATGATTATTTATCTAAGAGTAGAATAACATGATTGATGATATCTTAGCCAAGTTTGATGGCGCCTTTGCCAAAAATACCATAAGAGCCTATCGCTCGGATTTTATTCAATACGAGACCTGGTGCTCACACAATAATATCGATCCTATACCAGCGACTGCCGACGCCATGGCGCAGTATGTTGACTACCTTGCCACCATCAGAAAAAGCGCCACCATCCGCCGAAGAATCAATAGCTTGGGGACGGTCCTAAAACTCTCCAAACACGACAACCCCACCAACCAGCCAGAGGTAATACTCGCCATCAAGCGAATGCACCGCAAAATTGGACGGGCACAACAGCAAGCCGCTCCTCTCACGAAACCACTACTCAACCAGCTACTGTGCAACTGTGATAACAGTATCAGGGGTTTAAGAAATCAAGTCCTTCTAAGACTAGGCTACGAAACCATGCGACGCCGGTCCGAACTCTGTGCCTTTAAGTTTGAGGACAGCTGCCAAGCACCTAATGGAAAACCAGCTATCCGCCTAAACTTCTCAAAAACGGATCAATTCGGAGCTGGAAAGATACTACCAATCAGCCAAGAACTGTTCGACTTATTAGAAAAATGGAGGAGTATGATCAGCGATGAAGGGTTTATTCTAAGGTCAATTAACAGGCATGCCCATATTGGGAGCAATCTACATCCAGCAAGTATTAGCACCATTTTAAAAGCACTACAAAAGGAATTGAACATGGACTCCGATGAAAAACCGCTTAGCGGCCATTCATTTAGAGTGGGTGCAGCACTTGACCTATTAGAACAAGGTGAGCCTCTTGAAAGGATAATGCTCAGAGGAGGTTGGCAGACGGATTCGACTGCCATGAAATACCTAAGAAACTGGATTTATTAAACTATCTACTCAGTTTCAAAAGTACGCTTATCTGAGTTATCTTCCATAAACTCATAACGAAGTGTTCGAGCCAAACCCTCCTCAAGACTTACGGGCGGAACGAACCCAGTATCACTGACGGACGAAGAAAACTGAGTAGTCCCCATGAACTTCTTAACCCGAATACTGCTTACGGGCAGAGGCTTACGAATTATCATTGCCGCCAAGTCAGCAACATAGCCTAAGGCTATACCAACAAACCCAGGTAGCCTTAATCCAACATCCGTCTTGCCAAACAGGGTCTTTCTCGCACCAGAAATCAATGTATTCATATCAAAATCAGGCTTATCAATATAATTATAGATATGCAGTCCTGGCTCAAACGACAAACTGTACTCAATAAAAGCCACCACGTTTTCAACGTAAGCCATTGATTTTCTATTCGTTCCATCACCAAACATCAAAAATCTTCCTAAAGCGATTTGTCGAAGTAAGTTATAAACATTACCTCTATTGCCCTCACCAAATATGACCGTTGGCCTCACAATAACAAGAGTTCGATTTTCTGTATCCTCCGCTTGCCATGCTTTATAAACCTGTTCAGCCAAGTATTTAGTTCGGCCATAATCATTAAAATAATTGGGGGCCCCTGATTCATCCGTATCAGCTGGAGCGAATCCATAAATGGCAACAGAACTTGTAAAAATTATTTGATTGATGCCATGCTTAGAGGCTACCTCGCAAATATTTTTCGCACCCTGCACATTTACATCATCATAGCGACTTAATGGGCGAACATCATCGCGATGGACTGCAGCGAGATTAATAATAGTGCTCACGCCTGCAATTTGATCAAGGGAGTCAACGTCCTCAACATCGAGATAGATACTTTTGTCTAAGTGATTACTTAGATCAATGTCATATTTGTTCGAAAAAACATTTCCCTTTCTAAAACGAGTGGTAAGCCGTGAGCCTACAAATCCGGCCCCGCCAACAATTGCTACTTCATTATTATCCATAAATTAATTTTCACTTATTTTTAATGACTTTCATTTTTAATGGCTGTAAGCGACGATCGAATCCAAAATATACAGTATTTGGTGTCAGTTTCAGATCAAGTCTTCCGAATCCATCGACTAGATAGAAGATTAGCGACTATTTTCAGAGCTAGCTTGAACATCAGTATGTTCTGAGGGCGCCTGATCCACACAAATGATATGGCTTTTTAGTTTGAGACGGCGAATAAAATCTGACGCCACATAACCCGATGAACCTGTAACTAATACTTCAATATTATTCATATTTAAAAAACATAGCGACACTCAACCATCAAGTGCTGACATTATTATTTATCGCCTGATTAAATAAAAAATCTTTTTATAAAACCCAAATCCAAAAATCTTAACGCCAAACCGAATTGACCATGCGAACCAGTTTTCAAAAGGATTAATGAGATTTTCTTTGCTCCGGCGAAGGAAGAAGTTTGCTTCATGCTTCATATATCCCAAACCGAAACGCCTTGCCACCATATCATCAGTTGCTCTAAAGGAAACAAGGTAGTCATCAATATTCGCAATTTCAAACCCAGCTTTAAACATTCGTGTCCAGAGATACCAATCTTCGAAGAAAGGCATCTCCTGATAACCACCAACTGCCAAGACAGAACTAACCCTAAAAGCTGCTGCTGGATGATTTATTGGGTTTCGGTACGGAAGTTTCTTTCTAATCCGATCAGCGCCAATAGGAACAGCTCTTGCAGAAAACACTGTACCATTTGCATCTATCTCCTTCATATGACAACTTACTAAGTCGACATCACTCATCAACAAGTAGTCTCTTGTTACCTCAAACCTTCTATCGGCATTAATATCATCCGCATCAAATCTAATCGCATATTCAAATTCGTCACCTATACAATTTAAGGCTAGCTGTAAGGCAGTTGAGAGCCCCTGATTCTTAGCGTTTCGTATGAGCCTCATATCTAAATCATCAAACAATACTAAAACTTCCTCCAACTGAATGGAGATTGGCCCATCTACAACCAATATAATAGGAATTTTTAACGTTTGGCTTCGGAGTGATTTCAAGCAGTCATGGAGATATTTAGGCTTATCTCCATGATATAGAGCTCCTAAAGCGCAAATTTTAGTTTTATTAGTGGGCATTCGCTTTCCTCCATTCGATGTGGCGATTACGCCTTACTCAATTTCATTTCTTCCTGAGAAGTAACATCGAACCTATTAACGCCGGGAAAACGATCGGAGCTCCGCCCATCGAAAAAACACCATACCCAACTAGAACTGTAATCATTTTTCTATCCATTTTTATCATCCATATAAGAGGAAAAAGATACATAGCAACCCCTAAAACACCAAAATATAGAAGGGCCTTAATAGCTGGAATATGGGGACTCCAGTCATTCACCCCTAAAAGGCCAATAATGGACTCATAAGAAGAACCAAAACCAAACAAAATTTGCTGGACATTCGCGCCCTTAAGAACCAAATAAGTATTACTAACAAAATCTATCTTACTTAATAAACTTCCATCCTGAAAGATATTAAAGGTGTAGGTAAGATAGATCATTATGGTCATAATAATTGAAACCAAAACACTACCAAAAAACCTCGACCTTCTATAACTGGTTGCGACGTAATAGAGAACACCAACCAATAAGCCAGCGATAGCCGCTCTAGCCATTGTGGTAACTAATATCAGTGTCAAAAGAGTAATGGCCGCCTTCTTAAATGGCACTTTTAGTTGAATTACTGTGAGAATCAATAAGACAATGCAGGCACCAGTTACGTTTGTTGTGGAAAATAAACCGACGGTTTTAGCCGCTTGCCTGCACTGATAATTCATAAAACAATGTGAATCTAAATAAAACCGTAGACAAACATCAATCAAAAGTAAAACTATTAGCGTCCAGATAACTTTACTTCTCACGACAAAGCTATCAACATTTCTATAGCTACCAAAAATCAGAAAATATACTGGAAACAAAAAAACAGTTAACGCTTCAACCTTAGGCCCTGAAATGCTCAAACCTAAGTCCGAAGGCCTTAGAATTAGCGACATCAAAAAATAGGATGTATATACAAGGGATATCACCATGAAATCGACTGAAAGCCTTTTAGATGAACCTAATGCAATATAGATACTAGCTAAAGTCCACAAAAATATAACGGCAAGCCTTAAATACGTATTTTGAAAATTGTAGACATAGCATAAGACTAAAAATAAAAATAAAACAACGTTACTAAGCTTGGAATTCATAGCTTATCTCTCAATCGGTTTATTTACATAGTCAGATAGTAAAATTGCTAGAATGACAGTATCAAAGACAAAGGGAGCTGTGGCTACAATAACTAGTTTCAATGAATTATTCCCAGCTGAAGACTTCAATCTAATATCAATTTGTTTCAAACAAAGAATCAAACTTGACTCTGGCAAAACAATCTAAATTACCACCCACCCCAGCATTGAAGATCTTCACAGGAATATCTCTAGCAGCGACGCGCTGAAAAGCCACTAACATCCTTTCAGGCATAGGGACATGCCATCTTAATCCAGCGCCGAAGTAATCAGACTTGTAATGATTGGGGTCATCTTCAGTAGATTCCAGCACCATACCCTTCTGTATAACACTATCTGGGATAGAATAAGTTAGATCCATACCAATAAAGTATATTTCTTTAAAGCCTAACCAAACTGCAAGCTGCAAGCCAAAGTATGCTACGGTTCCACCCCAATAAAAGATAGGTAACTCAGAATTCGAATCTACAAATGGTGGCCACGTGTCGCGCGACTCTGGATAGCCCCTATGAAACTCTGCAACTATGGGATTGATCCCACTGACTAAATGAGAGAGATCGCTAGGTAAAAACACATCACCAGTAAGATTATTAATAGCTGCTTGATGATCTTCTAAAACTAATCGGTCTTCAACAGCATGATAGAGGTTTTCATCTTTGAACAAATCCCTTAGCTCAAAGGCTCCATTAAAGACAATCCCGCATTCATCTTTAAGTAACGTTAGATCCATATTTTTTAGGGATGGCCCATTGCCAACTATAAAGCAGCGTTCCCCTGACCTCGACCCTCGAAGCGCTTTTAATCTATTGAGTGAGCCATTGGGCATTGCAGGGTAAATTATCGAAAGACGTTTTTTCCTAAGAAACTCAATGAATCTTTTCTTTAGTAATCCAACGGCATATCTCAACTGGTACATCATTTCGTGTGATCTCCAAACAAATAAAGCCGGGTCATCCCTTCGATTACCAACTCACTTTCTCCGGAATCCAAATTAGACGACTCGGTTCGGTTTAATATCGCATTTTGTATAAAAAATGTCACTTTATCAGGAACAAGCCATGAACTAAGAATAATCAATAAAACATTCTTAATGAAACTGTTAAAGAAGTTATAGGAGTTTTCTCTAAAGACTATTTCTCGGCCAATCACCGTGCTTACAGGTGCAAGGAATTCGAACAACTCTTTAGGCACATCTTGATTGCTCAAAATACAGTTTTCAATAGTTTTGGCAATATGGTCACGCTTAGTGACTTTCACGCGAGAATTTTCACCACCAACTGGACCAATAATTCGACCTGCGGACTTGCACGATATGAAAAAAGACCTCCACCCGCCTTCGTCAGTTACCACTGTCGGCCTTAATATTAAGGTGTTATCGCGATTTAGTGATTCTCGTTCAATTAGTTTTTTCTCTCTTATATATGCGTCGCCTTTAAAAAACCACCTTGAAAGTAGTCCATTTGGTTTAGCAAAAACAGCATTACTAGAAATATTAATAAGTCTTACTGAAGGAGGTAATGTGCGAATCAAAATTTTGTGAAAAGCGACATTCGCGGCAAAATTTTTTGAACGTGCGCAGTTTACAAGAACATCGGCCTCTCTCAGTTGTTCAGGCAGGGTACTATTATAATCCCAAAATATCATCCTATCAGAGCAAAGCATTTTGTCCCGAACAACGACATACAAATTTATTTTGGAATTAGCACCTAACAGCCCCATAACTGAGCGACCTAGGGCACCGTTTCCACCTAAAACAATCACATTAAGCATTTGCCAATAACTCCCCTAACCGAGACCCTAATGCCATGCACGTCATAGTAGGGTTTGCATTTCCCGACGTAGTGAAAACGGATCCGTCACATACATATATACGTTCAAACCCGTGTAACTTTAGATTTGAATCAACGCAACCACTAGAGGCATCTTCAGACATTCGAACTGTGCCTAGATGGTGAGCTGCGGACGCCAGCCTATCTCTCCAGTCAAACTCATCAGAATCGTACGTTTCAGTCGCGGCATTTAGAGCCATAAGATTACGACCAATAAACGTTTTCAAACCAAGCACTTCTTGGATATCTTGCTCTGAGACTCTCCAGCTAACTTTAGTTTTGTGATTTTCATATTCGTTTAATTCATCAGTCAATTCTACTTTACTGGAGATAGATGGCCTCTGTTCGGTGACAAACATACAGTCAGTCAGTCGGTGTTTCGACAGCATACCGGTTTTGTACTGCACGATTTGGGACACCATATTTAGGTCTCGCATTAAAGCTATTCCCTCTCTAATCGGCAGGCGAAAATTTTTCAACTTAGATCTAACAGTTAATAATTGATTTTTTAGTTCTTCACTACGATTATTAAAGCCCTCAGAAAATGATGGACGTAAGTAAAACGCGCTATTAGCAAGATTATGTTTTTTTTGCAGGTCGAGCTTCAACTTTAACGCAATTTTTATCGATACACCTTTCTTAAATTTTACCCCAGAATAAATCTTTGCAGTTACTGGATTCTCATATTTATATTGATAAAAATTACCCATTGGATGGTCCATTAAAAAGTGGCCAATATGTGGGAGATGATCCCTTATATGAATTGAATTAAGCAAAATTTCCGGGTTATTCAAAGCCCCACAGCACAAAACATATTTCTTAGAAGAAATTACGGCTTTCTCTTGAGACCTTCGATGATAAACCAACAGTTCACTGCTACCTTTCGCATCTTCGAACTTTAAGGCAACAACCCCGTGATTAATCTCAAGTCCAGAATATGACTCTAAAAGACAACTAAAAGAATCATCAGTCCTGAGATACTTAGAAGGGTGGACAAATACTTTATGGTCAAAAACAGTGTCATCAAAGGCGATTTTTTTTCTTTCAGACTCAAAATCGCAGTAATCAGAGGGATTATCAAATACGTCACTAGAGAAGCCGAAGAATTCTGCGACTTCCTCATAATATGGGTCTAGCGTAGCACGAGTAATTTGCCAGCCACTATGAGGGATCCATGAGTGTTGTTTGAAGTCTTCTTCATCAAGGGGCGACAAGACATTATGCCAAAGCTGTGATGTTCCTCCGAAGCCGATATTAATAGTTGGATTCAATTTAAAACTCGTATCAACTGACTCACGTGATGACAGCGGCGACGAATGATCAACTGCATTAATGCCTGCCTCTAATACAAGGACCTTAGCGCAAGGATTGCAAGAAAGATATTTACGTACCACAAAAAAGGCTGAAGGCCCCGTCCCGACGACACAAAGGTCATATGTTTGACGCATCTACTCTACCTCTAAAAAATAAAATAGGTCTTCAAATCGCTTTTTCCAAAGATGCTGTCCTGCAAACGCTACCTGGGCTTGACGATTTATTGACTGAGCCGCGATAGCCTCTTGGAGACCGTCCAGTGCCTTCTGCGATGAACTATCCACTCTAAAAACGAAATCATTAAAACCAGGAAGGTGACTCATATCTGCTCCAGTCACAACAAGCGCTCCAGTGGCTAAGGCCTCAAAATATTTTGCAGGAGCAATGGTCTTACTGAACTCACCCTGATCATAAGGCAAAAGAACCAAATTATAGTTTGAAATCTCATTGATAAGCTCATCAGCGCTGAATTCCCCTAGGTAGCGAGCATGACCAACAGACTTAGCGACTGTTTCGTCAATCAAACCGAGCAAGCGGGTATCATGTTCAGCACTCATTCGTTTCACTAACTCAAGATCTGAATTAGATCTTAAATTGCCAAAAAAAACTGGGGATATTTTTGTTGAAGAGGAAGCAATATTCAACCATTCTGCCCCGACGCCAGGTAACATAATATGAGGAGAAATGTTTAGAGAACACAATCTTTCCGCAATGACTGGAGAGTCCGTAACAATCTTGTCGAAAAGCTTAACATTCTTATTAACTAAAGCCCTATGCGCCAGCTTATGCCAAGGGAATTCCCACCAATTATGGATTATGTCAAACACCGAAGTATTGTGCTGAGCAAAAATTGGATAATCGCCACCTATGACGTATGGGTTGTTAACGAAGCTATATATGATTGCGTTTCTTTGTCGCGGCCGCTCTAAAAAAAACCACACTATCCAATTGTATATGCCTGACAAAGGAATAATCGGTGGCAGAAACAAAGATGAGCGAATAGTCAACTGGCGAGGAATAACTTTACTTACATGTTTGGTGGATGATTCAGCCCGCCTCTTCCGAAGTCGACCAAACATTTCTCTGACTGAAGGCACACGACTTACTACTCGCTGAACAAACTCAACCTGACAGTCTTTTTCAGAAAGATATCTCGCTAGATGGTGATGCCTTTGTTCAAGAAAACTCCATGATATTTCACTATATATGATAACTTTTTTTAGTTTAACCAAAGTATTATCGAGTCCTTTAAGTTTTTATTTCAGTATTAGCTTGTAGTTATTTTTAGATAATTGTTAGTCACAATTTTTTGCTACCTGTTAATGATCAACGAGGGAAACTCTAAGCTAGGTTCTTTTGCTATATAGAAACTTATATATGGAATAACAAAAACAAGATAGGAAAAAAATATTGAGCCCAATATTGAAAAAACGTTCAAACTCATTGGCATTACAAAAAGTATCGACATACCTAAAATTCCTCCACCAGAATTAATAATATGCCATTTAATATCGCCCGTTATGGTATACACCTGCATTAACAATGCACCGATTCTTTCGCAGAGAAATGTGCATCCAAATGCCAGCCATAGTTTCGGTTCTAATTGACTTCCAAAAATTAAATCTCCAAATTCTGTTTTTACTGAAACACCAAAAACTATAACCATAGCAATAAATAAAAATATGCTTACACTAAATCTTCGAGTCAAGTCTATTCCTAGCTCGGAATATTTTTTAAGCGCATACTGCTGACAAAATACAGGTATCCTTGAATAAAAAGGAACTTGGGAAAAGCTACTGATTGCTCGAATAACTTGCATGCAAATCATATATTTAATTGCAATATCGATACTTTCTGTTTTATTTATAAGCATCGTTGTGCCAATAATATATCCTTGCGAAGACAGAATACCGACTCCAGATTTACAAGTATCATGAAACAAACGCTTCCTAATTAATTGTCTTATTTTGTTAAAATTTTTGTTTCCACTATTAGAGAATCGAACACCCATTTTTTGGTATGCTGTTCTTTTTATGACAAAAAAATAGAATGCAAATGGCGTATAAAAACATGCAACAGTGATAGATATATTTTCTGTAAAAAATATCGCAGTAGATGCGGCTAATAAAGATATTACGGTCGTGACGAGCTGTAAAAGTTGAACTTTGGGTAGATAGCCCAGCCCCTGAGTTATGCCGTTAAATGCATTGGATAAAAGGTACAATAGCGAAACTCCACTAGTAGCAATCATCAACAAGATGTATTCAAAAAAACTAGGGCTATCAACTATTTTTTCATAGATACTAAAAAATATTGCGGGGAAAATCAGCAAGACAACAAAAATCATAGCGCCATAGTAAAATCGCGTTATAAGTATCGTGAGTGATTTAACATCCAGAGCATTCAACGGAAGGTTATTAGGAATGATATTAGACAGATTATCTACTGAGTTAAGATATGAAAAATAACGTGTTACGGTCGCATTTAGCCCCACGTCCAGGAGAAGGACTAATGACCACGAAGTTGTCAAGGTGAACCAAAAAAACCGATCCAACTCAGAAAAGTTACTATTGACTAGAGGAATCAGGGCAAGCATACCCAAGCTTTTCGCAGCTAGATTGAGCCAAGATGTTACGGACGGTGATAATGTAACGAAGTCTCTTAGTTTAACCAGGATCATGCAATCGTCCAGATATCCCACCATTAAAATCTAAAATAGACCCTGTGAGAAATGGGCCAGTGTGGTCAGTCACCGCCTTCACAAATCGCGCGACGTCTTCTGGGACCCCAATAGTTCGAGATGGATGACATTCCTCTAGTTTTTTAAACTCAGCGGGCTTGCCCTTGAATCCAGCAACTAACATCTCTGTCTCAATGGCCGCGGGAGCAATCGCATTCACCGAGATTCCAAGAGGCGATAATTCAATTGCCAGAGACCTTGTTAGAGCTTCAAGCGCGGCTTTGGAGGCTGCGTAGCAGGTAAAGCGAGGCTTAGTTAGTTTTGCATGTATGCTGGAGACATTGATTACATGCCCATGGCTAGCTTTTAGCTCTTCTAGCATTCCCTGAACAAGAAAAAATGGCGCAACTGTGTTAACACCTAATGAGTTATCCCAATCCTCCCATTCAAGCTCAGATACCGATTTTAAAATTTGCTCTGCTGCATTATTAATCACTACAAATTTTTTAGGGTTATGGGGTAAATATCCTTTAATTTTAGCTATCACGCCATCTCTATAGGATACATCCTTCGCAAACTGAAGGAGGCTAACATCAACTCCTACATACGACTCTTTTGCTGGATATTCGCAGGGCGTTCTATCAAGCCCTATCACAAAATATCCACCATCTAAATATGTCCGAACTAGAGCTCTACCAATACCTCCGCTCGAGCCTGTTATTACTGCTACCTTACTCACTTCTAGCACCTTCTTTGAGCATGGCGGCAAGCAGCCTAATAGCCTCATGGCTAGCTCGAATTACAGCATCAATCGTGTTCGACCCGTTGTGAGAACCAACAATACACTTAGGGTGAGTTAAAAACTCGTTAGTCTGGGCTAGAGGCTCAACTTCAAACACATCAAGAGCTGCAGAACTAATCAGCCCATTAGATAGCCCCTGAAGCAGCGCCGTCTCCTTGATAAGCGGCCCCCTAGACACATTAACAACCCTAACCCCTGGCTTTAAAACGCCTAAGGTAGATTCATCAAAGAGATGATGGCTGTCTTCAGTAAGAGCACAGGCGAATACAATAAAATCACATGTGTCAACGTCCACTGGAAAGGCACCACTTAAATTTATATAATCTGGTACCGATTTAGCGTATGGGTCCCAACCAATAATATTTAAGTCATGAGCCTGTGCCCGCTTAGCGATATTGCGACCAATATCCCCAAGCCCCACAATACCCAAGGTTTTCCCTGGGAGCGAGATACCCGCAGGCTTGGGCCAACCACCCTTCCGAATTTCACGATCAATAAAAAATGCGTCGCGAGCAAGACCCAATATATAGCACATTGCAAGGTCTGCTACTTCAGCACCGAACATTCCTGGCGTGTTAGTAATAGGAATGCCAAGCTTCTTACAGGCTGAAAAATCGACGTTATCGACTCCAATCCCCCATTTTACGGCCGCCTTGAGCTTACCTGACTTGCCCGCTGTAAAAACCTCTTCGGTTGCCGGATCATCACCAATAATCCAGCCATCATGCAGTGGCACAATCTTAAGCAATTCCTCAACTGATAATATTTGCACAACATCCGGTGTGGTAATTTCAATATCCAAGCTTGCAAAAAGATCTCGGAACTGGTCAATCTGTTTAAGCATTGGGGGGCAAGTTACTAATACTTTAAAGGTCACTTAGGATTCCTTTTTTTCGATAATATTCAACCATCACTTCGCCTAATTCCCAATCATCCGGGGTGTCGATATCCGTTGATTCGTAGGGGGCCGTCACAAGCATCGTTGGATTCGCGCCTATTCTTGCGTCGGTCTTGCAAAAACTGTCCTTACTAAACAGGTACAGATTGGAGTTCTCTTGATACCAAGGTTCCAAATCCTGTGTTCTTATAAGATTAGCGGGATCATGATTAATTGGCTGTACGTCAACATCATAAAAACGGTCCTGTACTTTATTAACCGTAAACAAAGAGTCCGCCCCTTCTGATTTAACGGCAATTTGAAATTTTTCTATCGCGGCCTGTACCGAATGTCGACTCAAAAATGGATTCGTTGTATGTGTCATCAGGTAGATATCGGAATCAACATTTTTAATATCATCCTCAATAATAAGATTCATAGAAACTAAATCACCACAAATCTCCTCACTTCGATCTCTTATCAAAATCCGGTCATTGTCAGTCAATCCATATTCTGCAAGTATATGGCGAGCATCTGTATTGATGACAATAAGATCGATTTCGGCAACACTAAGCAATGTATCGAGCACCCATGTAAATAAGGGCTTACCGCCAAAATCCCTGAAATTCTTACCTTTCACGCGCTCACTGTTAGCTTTCATTGGCAATAATGCGACTATTCTCATCAACTAGTCCTTCAAGGTACTTTTCGGATAGAAATAATTTTCTTTTCGTTCATTTGATAAAGCCCGGTGCTCATGGTTACCCCTAAAACTGCCTGTAAACTGAGCGAGACGAAATTTAACGATGCCGAAGAATTCTTTTTTGAAACATCGCTCTCGCAGAGCTGCCTGACTATCAGAGACCACAGAAACCCAAATATAACGTATCATATCCATTAGGTTAATATGTACTTCTGGCATTATCACTTGCAATGCGATCGACTCTCTCTCATACCTACGTCGAGTCTGACCCCACTGTTCATTATGTATATGGAAAACACAAGCTTCAGCGACATACGCTACTTTTCCGCCTTGTTCGCAAAGACGCTTGGAAAGCTCCATATCCTCTAGGCCCGTGACCTGCTCATTAAATTTAAATTTAGACCATGTATCACGTGCAATGGCTGAATTAGCATTGTTGCAAAAAAAATCACTTTGGGGGATTTTAGACATCGGCGGGAAATACTTGTTAAAAATTTTTCGCTCGGAATATTTGGTTGTGTCTCGACCTATTTGTCGACCATAGGTGTATTGCGCAATACCATCCAGAATCGGTTTAACTAGATTACGCAGCCACTGATTAGTTGAAGGGATGCAATGCCCAGAGACATAAACCAAGATATCCCCATCTGCAAAATCTGACCCCATATTGAGCGAACGACCAAACGTAAACTCCCCTTTACTGATATGGGTAATACGAGCACTAAATGATTCAGCTATTGACAGCGTGGCATCGGTCGAGCCTGAATCTATAATTACGATTTCCAAATCGAAGCCATCCAGCTTTTGATTAACAATAGCGGAAAGCAGCTCTTTCAAGTAGACCTCTTCGTTCAAGGTTCTAATGACCAAAGACACTAGCATTTTTACAAAAACTCCAAATTAAACACAAACGTACTACCAGATTCAGGATACTCAACCAACTGATCCAAGGTAAGTCCATCCGAGGCGCTAGTTACCCAAAGCGCTGAACGCTCTGAATCATACTTACAATTAGTGGGCCTAAGAACTGGTAGCTGAAGAGTTTCTTTAAGCTCACCGGCCTTGGTAAAAATACCTATTCCTGCCCCATCCCACAACGAAATCAAAACATACTCACCAACAAGGCAGCCGCCATCAGGCGCAATACCGGACTCAGTCTGCGCCCACAATTTTTTATTAGCTACTGCTCCATTAATATCTAACTCGTAGAGCCAGATTTCACCCTTTAATGAATCACTAATGAGTATCTTCGATGGCTCAATTTCAACAAACGTATTTGGAATATAAATACTGTCATCTAACAAGTCCCATGAACCGTGCGACAGCCGATAAACATATCCTGCATGGACATTAGATTTACTTCGATGCATAAAGCCTAACAGCTGATACTCTCCGCACCAACCACCATCATTACTACGATATTCAGACGTCACATTTGGCGGACGGGCTATTAGCTCCTGCTCTTTTCCAGTTTCCCTACACAGAGATACGAGTCCACTATCTGATCCAAAGTGGATATATTGCTGATCAAACCCAAACACCACTGTGGGAGTGCTTGTGGTTTTATATTTCAGAAATTCCGAACAATCTGAAATGAAAATCGAATTACTATTAATGTCGACCCACGCCGCATCGCCATCGCGAACGAGTAAACCCTCGCCCAATGAGCATTCACATTGGTAGATATTCAGGGGCGCTAATGCGAGCATGGTATTACACGTTTCAACTAGCTCACCTTTAAGTTATGCCACCGCCACGCGCTAGCAACAATATCATCTATTTTCTCAAAATTAGGTTTCCAGCCAATTTCACGTATGGCTGCGGCGCTGTTAGCCACAAGTCTTGCAGGATCCCCTTCACGCGGTAAAGCTATGTCATAAGGTATCTTGTTGCTTACAACACGCTCGCAACTGTCAATAACATCTAGTACCGAGAAGCCGCTGCCATTACCCAAATTGAATGCTGAGAATCCTCTATTATGTTTCATGTGTTCAAGTCCCAGTAAATGAGCCTGAGCAAGATCAGTCACATGCACATAATCACGAACGCACGTTCCATCACGCGTTTCATAATCATTGCCAAATACTTTAAGAACACTGCCTCCTGAAATCGTCGACTTCAGGATATTGGGGATCAGATGAGTCTCTGGATCATGTGCCTCACCTATGGAGCCTGAAGGATCTGCGCCAGCGGCATTAAAATACCGAAAACAAGTGGCATTAATGTCGTGAACCGCACAAATATCTCTCAACATATTCTCGACCATTAGCTTACTTTGGCCATATGGGTTTATTGGGTTCTTGGGGTGGTCCTCCGCGATTTTTTCAGTAATGGGATTTCCAAAGATAGCTGCGGTAGAGGAAAACACCAAATTATGAATGTCATTATTGATCATTTCATTAATGAGATTCAGAGTACCCACCACATTATTTCGGTAGTAAAGATCAGGTTTTTGAACGGACTCACCAACAAGTGACTTTGCTGCAAAATGAATCACACCATCAAATGAACGACCTTTAAGTAACTGCGCCAATTTGGCCTGATCAAGCAGGTTTACCTTTAATATTTCACAATCTTTAATAGCCCATTCATGGCCTGTTGAAAAATCGTCTAATACCACGACCTCATGACCATACTCCTGAGCATATTTGACCATATGAGAACCGATATAACCTGCACCGCCTGGGATAAGTAATCTCATGGATTTCCATTCATTTTTTGTTTGTTTATTTAAGTGATTGACAAAACCCTTTACCGAACCCTACCAAGCGTTCTTTTTAATCAGCGCTTTTATAGACAGCTTCGTCCCAGGATCACGCATTCCAACCGCTAAGTTCGCGCTTAAGAACCCTCTTTTATTACCACAGTCAAAGACGCCTGCGTCGGTCTCAAAGGCATTTAACCCGTCAAGTTTAAGTAGCTCATCTAGTGCATCTGTGAGCTGTATTTCGCCACCTACACCGGAAACAGTGGTCTCAAGCAGGCCTAACACTGTAGATGGAAGAATATATCGGCCCAGCACCGCTAAATTGGACGGAGCATCTTTAGGGGAAGGTTTCTCTACCAAGCCCTTTACTGGAACGCTCTTAAAAGCCTCACTTTGCTGCGTGCCCAAGTCCGCTACGCCGTAATTCTCAATGGCATCTGAGCTAACGCGCTCCACCATGATTTGGCCTATACCGGTGTGATTCCAGGCAGCTACCATGGATGAAAAACTGTAGTTTTTATCTCGTGACTCTTGATCAAGCACCAAAACATCGGGTAACAGTACCGCAAAGGGCTCATCATTTAACAAGTGCTTCGCACAAAGCACTGCATGCCCCAGGCCTAGGGCATCGCTTTGACGAATGGATGTTACCTTAACGCCTGCAGGGATGATATTTTTAACGGTGCCTAAAATGGTCTCTTTGCCCTTTTTTTCTAACCGGTGCTCTAGCTCATAATGGGCATCAAAATGGTTTTCAATAGCTTCTTTGCCGCTGCGGGTGACTAAAATAATTTCTGTAATGCCAGCTGCAATCGCCTCTTTAACCACGTGCTCGATAATGGGCCGATCGTACACGGGCAACAGCTCTTTAGGGATCGCTTTAGTCGCAGGCAGCATACGTGTGCCAAGGCCTGCTACGGGAATCACTGCTTTTTTGATTTTCGCTATCATTCTTTACCCTTCGACGACCGATATAAATTGGTCTATTTTAATGTGGAGCTAAGTAATATTAAATTTATTGCACGTCGCGCTTAAGTTGCTCCATTTCTTGAGTGATCTTTACATGCTCAGCAATTTTTCGCTTTAAAAAGCTAGCCGTTAACTTGGTTTTTCATCAATGCCTATAATGCCTGAAAACGTTATAAATAGAGGTCGCAAATTTTATTGGGTCAATTGCCGCTATGATAGGTGAGGGCTAGACTCGATGTTTTTTGAGTATTTTTAAATTGGTTTCTATGGGCATTTTTCTAACCGAACAAAGGCCACAACTCCCAAGATTTCGAAAACGAAACCTAAAATTGTGATACTCGAGGTGCTCGAGGGCTTTTATTATAATTTCTGTCATCGCCGCTCTGCGACCGCATCTAAAGTTCCACACATATTCTTTTAACTTACACTAACCATTGTCGAAACGCTTTTGTGCCCAAACGTGGCTTGATATCACACGCGATAATAGCCTTTATCGCTGGCTAGATTCCGAATGCCTGCTTTATAGAATCAAACTCGATCGCGTCAAGCCTGGGACCGAACTGCCCCACCACCCTCGCGGCTGATTCATTGGCAAGCTCCGCCGCCCATGT
>Ga0228669_1000509_pt1 | contig 20933 bp, 43 predicted proteins | sample 84DmetaG_FD_182700 | JGI IMG/M metagenome (GOLD analysis project Ga0228669, IMG submission 182700) | Seawater microbial communities from Monterey Bay, California, United States - 84D | ecosystem: Environmental > Aquatic > Marine > Coastal | place: USA: California | collected 2016-10-11 | reverse complement strand
TAGAAGCACCACCATCAACATCATAAAGCCTTTCATATTGCATATGCTCAAAAGGTAATTCTATTGTATATTCTTTTGTAGGTGCATCATAAATATTACCATCTAAAGTATAAGACAATGTTCCCCAACCTAAGTTATTTATCTGCTCAAATTGTTTAGCTAGAAAAGTTGATAGACCTTTATATTGAAATTTTACACTTTTAAAAGGCAAAGCAACATTTACTGCTGAGGTTTTTGTATCTAGATATTTATCTATATTAATTGGTATCTGTGTTCCTGCTTCATAATAACTATCTAAAGTTCTTACTACAATAGTTCCTGCATTATCTACATAAGCAGTCAAATTGAACAATTTAAAAAGACCTGATAAAAATTCCATTATGGTCATTTTAGGCATCTGTTCGTTTATATTAAAATCCTTAAAAGCAGTTGTTGTAAAAGTTGCAGCATTAGAATATAACATCTGACCATTAGCACCAAAACCTGTACCCCCTGTTGTCCAACTAACAGACCATTGTATTCCACCAATAGGGAAAACCATATTAGTAGAAGATGCTATCTGTATTGAATAGGTACTATCATTCCAAGGTACTACAATTAGTTGTTTGTTTCCTGTTCCTGTAACTTCTCCTACAATTTGAGACCCATCCCTTATTACCCTAATAGTGTATGCATCAGTTGTATTTGGTGGTGTTACATTTAGATTTAAAAAAGATATACTGTAAGGTGCTTGTGCAGTTAAAGCTAAAATACCATTTGAAACATTAGATGTAGATGGCTGACAATTAGAAACAGGCACACAAGTAGTTGTTCCTAATTCTGTTACCTGAGTAAAATTCTGTAAAACTTGTGATGGTGAATCTACTGAGCCTTTCTTTCTATGTAACCATAAAAACAAATTACTAAAATCAGTATTACTTGGCTTGTTAAAAAAATCATTTGAGAAAGTTATTGTCTTACCCCCTGCAAAAGTTTCTGCTTCTATGGCATCTATAATAGCTTGTATTTTTATAGCATACTTAAATTGATTCCATTCAACACCATTTTGATTTCCTGTTCCTGATCCGTGATGTGATATATTATTAATTTTTGATTCAGGATCAAATTGTTGATGACTAGAACTATCGTAAATTAATCTATTTGTATGAGTGATTAATGGCACTATTATATTACCACTATTTTCAGCATTCTGCATTGCATCAGATACATCATCAAAGCTATAAATTTTATTGTATTGTGCTAAATCACTTAATGAAGATAATTGGCTTTCTGCTAGAATATCTTTTAAGTTTATTGTATTTCCAAAAAAAGTAATGTTATAAGTATGTGCTACGTTATTTTTTAACTTAACACCATTTAATTTTATAGCACCCTGTTTAAAAGGTAAATCATTTAATTCTAATGTTGCAGGTTGTTTACTTCTAGCATCGTAACCCCCATTTATATCAAAATTATAATAATGTTTAAATATCTTATTATTTACACTAGATGCAGGGACGGCAAATGTTTTAGTAAATTCAGTAAATATCTTTCCAATATCCTTAACATTCTGTAAAGTTTGTGTAAGTGAAACTGATTCATCTTTAAATAAATCTACCCTTTGTCCCTCAATGTATAATTGTAGTTTTTGCATCTATCTAATATTATTTATGTAATCAAATGCTTCTTCAAAGTTTATATTATATTCTATCAATTTATCATTAACAGAAGTTTTAAAAGTCATTGTTGAGGTTTTAACATTTACAGGTATTATCTCATTTGAACTAGGATTAGTTTTGCTTGGTCTTTCCATCCAAACATATTCTGATAATAGTAATTGCTCAAAGTATTCATTTGCAAACTCAGGATAGTATCCTGAACTTAAAACGTGAGATTGTTTTGCTTGTGTATTAAATACCTTGTTTGGTGCATCACTTATTGAGTATGTTGCATTTGTATCACTAGGGTAGGTTATGGTATTAGATTTAAAATTTTCGTTTGTTCTAGCTATTGATTTTACTTCCTTTAAGAAAAACCATAAGTCTTGCTGAGTACCATACTTATTAATAAAAATTATCTTCCTGCCTGCTCCATATTTTGTACAATCAATTCTTTTTATCTCAACATTAATTCCATCTAATGTTATGCTTGTAGCATTTGTAGCAAATGAATCTGCAGACAAACTAGCATCAGTTTCAATATAAGGTATCTTGCCTTGCTTACCTATTGGTGCAAATATTGTAAAAGATGCAGGTGATGTATAATTATTAGCAGCTATTAATATCGTTGGTTCTGATCTATTTCCTGTAAAAAATGGATTTACACCCTCATCAAATGTTCCATAAGATTCAAAACCTCTATCTGTAAAAGTTGAAGCACTACCTACTATTGCACCTGTACCATTTAGCCCTGCATAATTAGTTATAGATGTAACAATAGAAACGTTCTGAGTTATGTAATTACTATCATATTGGATTTCTAAATAATCCCTTGCTAATTCTGATATATCAAAATTAACTGCAGTTGATGGTGCTACATTTTTTACTAATGTATATGCTGGAGTTGATGCACCATTTATTGTAATAGTACATACAGAAGAAAGTACCCCTGTTGCAGGTATTTCTTTATGTTTGAATTGTGGGCTTCTTAATGCTATATCTGCCATTGTTTATTTTTTTTGTGCTAATAATATTGAGTTCTCAACATCTAACGTAAACGAGTTTATTAATTCTATTGGTAATCTTTCTAATGCAGCTTTAAATGGTTTACTAAAAAACATAGTAGCCTTTATACCTTTGTTCTTAATGCTATTGGCTAAAATATATCCCATTGATTCATACGTTCCAAATCTTCCTTTTTTATCTCTAGGTTGTAGCTTCCTGTATCTTGCCCATTTAGAAAATATCTTTGTTTTATATTCAAGCCCTTTTAAATTACTACTTGCCTTGTAAGAAAATGGTGTGTTTTTGTTTTCTAAATAATTACTTTTTACACCCTTAACCCCTCTATCTTGAAAAGCACCATAATCTTCCATAAAAAAATCAATGATAAAACCATCACCTGATTCTTCTATATTATAACCTAGAGAATTGTATAATTCATTAGTGTAATTTTTTCCCCCTTTAGTTAAATTACTTCTAGATTGTTGAATGATATAATTACCAAACTTTTTTAATTCTTTGTCTACTTCATTAAATTCCATTAGCAAATATAAATATCATTGTAAATCTTAATATTCATTGTTGCAGTCCATCCTGCTAATTGGTTTTCAAATCTATCGTAAAAAGGATCTAAACTTGGGCTACCATCTAATTGGTACATATCAGTATGCAGGTTACCCATCCTGAGCTTCTGTATTAACTTATTTAAGACTGCTAGCTGAGTGTTTAATATATTCTGAACATCATTGTTACCTGTAAATATATCTGTTGTTTCTAGCTTTGATTGGTTTACAATATCACAGGCTAAAATACTAATATTAAAATCTAAGGTTTGTTCATTCACAACTACATTATTAACTATAATATGAGATAATGGGAACATATCCTGCTTTCCTAGATTGATATCTGTAATATCCCCTGTAGTAACCGTATTAACATTTATGTCTGTTAATAGATTCGTTTTAATTGTTTCCGTTAATTGATAGAAACCTCTGATACCCTGATTACTCATTTAGATTTGTTTTTAATTTATATGATATACCTGCCAATACAACTATTAAAAATATTGGTAATATATTTAGATGTGTTTCTCCACATAATCCTAGTAAGTGTTTTACAAATTCTATCATTTAAAATTCTTTTTTATCTGGTTTGCTTCTAGTTCTGATTTTTCTTTCATATATTCTAAAGCATACAGGCATTTATGTACGTTTAATTTAGTGATATCTTCAAGTCGTCTAACATCGTTTTGAGCGAGTGCAGAGAAGATGCTTTGATACCATCCATATTTTCTAGAGAAGTTTGCTGATCCATCCAATCTTCCATCTGATGATCCTCCAAACAATCCATCATAACCTTTGATAAGTCTATCCCTAAATTGTACAAAAAAAAAATAGCACCAAAAACCACATCCATAGGGATTTCTTCTAGCTTGTCTTTTGCATCTACATCATATTCTTTAATAAGGTATTTATCACCTATGCTTTCTTTTATTGGTCTATAAAGCACATTCATAGCAATATGCATATTTTCCCAATCACCCATATAAGTATCTAAGTCTACATATTCACCTAAAGATATTTCATCTAGATTAGGTATCACACCATACTCAACACCTGATAGTTTAAATCTTCTTATTAGTTGAGGTTTATCTTCAAACATCTTATTTAAAATATTTACAATCCTATCTGCATCAGTAAGTTTTAAAAGCCTTACACTTTCTAAATCTAGATTACAAAATATTTCAATCATCTTACATTGCAAGAAATAAGAATCCTCATTGTTTTTTTGTATTTTAAGAAACTTATTATACTGCTTTAATGATATTTCTGATAGATCACTAGGTATTGTTAATTTTAATTTCATATCTGTATAACGTATTTAATTTAATTTTTTATTTGAATAAAGGTAATAAAAAAAAGGTAGCCATTTCTGACTACCCTTTTATAGATATTATTATCCCTACATAATAACATCATATATTTTTAATCCTACAACATACTAGCTTCAAAACAAGTACCTGAACAATAACCATCATCTGTTTCTAGTGGCTTACCACATTCTGAACATTCATATTCTTTCTGCTCGTGTGGATTTAAACAATCATACCATTCCATATCTTATAATTTTTTTATTTCTTGTTTAACTTCTTTCCAAAAAGAATAGCTATCTAGTTGGTAAATTTTTAATATCTCATCTACACAAATTAATGCACATTGTTTAGCATCGCTTTTATCAGCATTCCAAGAATATTCTTTTACTAATTCTTTTGCTTTTTCTTTTGGTATCATATATTAAAAATTAAACCTATTAATAATCTACCTACGAAATAGCTTGGTGCTAAAATTAATACTAATGTCTGTAATTTTTTCATCTGTTCTGTTATTAAAATTTATTTCTTGAATTTGCTAATATCTGAAACTTTTCTTTTTGACTACCTAAAAGCCTACCACAAATAGGGCTGATTTCTGTATAAACTTCTGTACCTTTTTTTATGATCTTATTTTTATACTTAATATCTTTTTTTAATACTTCTAATTCTCTATTAGTAAAACCAAACTTTTTCTTGTCTGTTGTTTCTAAAATTTCTTTAGCTACTAATTTGTAACCAATGTAATATTCTTTTGTGTAACCCTTTATTTCAAACATCTTGTTCTGTTTTTAAAGGGAGGTTTTACCCTCCCATTGTTTTTATATTTTTGTTAAATCTATTGGATTTTTATAAACTCTATTTCCCACTGCGTAACCTGCATTCCAAAGTTCTTCTCCTGACCCTAAAGAAACTACTGTATAGTATTCTTCATTCTCACTAACTATTTTTTCTGTATAAACTGATAGCCCTTTGTTATAAGTTATTGTTTTGTCTTTCCAAATAATTGCATCCATAATTGCTCTGTTGTTATAATTAATAATATTCAAATATAACATTATTTATTTAATTAACAAAAAATTTAATAACTTTTTTTAATGTAAAGTATATTTACCGAAGTTTGGTTTGCTTAATACTGAATAAGTAGCATAGCGACAGGCATCGATTATATGGTTATGCTTATCAATAGGTTTATTAATCATTTTACCACTCCTATCTTCTTGCCATTTGTAGTTTCTAAATTCCTGTATTGCATTATGGCTATCTTTTAAGATATGTATTTTAAATCTTTTTAATAGATCTATCCCTGCATTTATACTATCAGCACCTTTTAAACTTGGTCGTACATTCCAGCCCATCCTACGCAGTTCTTCAATCAATCTAGGCTCTGCTGAATCAAAATATATTGTTTGCCTTTCTATTCCAACTTCTTTCCATTTCTTATGTATGTCTAATGTAGTCATTTGAGTTTGATACAAATGTTCTTTAACATAAAGGTCATAGTCTTTTCTATAAACAGAAACTAAACTCGTGGGGTCATTGGTATATCCTGCATCTGCACCAAAGCTGATAAACTCAGCATCTTCAGGAATTTGATTTACCTCAACATAACTAAATATAGTTGATTTACTGATTCCCTTTATACCAAGTCCGTAGATTTGCCAATATTGTTCATCAGTATATTTTAGTCTTTCAATTTCTTCCTTAATGCTATCGCTAAGGAAACTATTATCCAAATAAGTAGTAATGTTAAAATCGGCATCTTGTCTAGGTATTACCTTGTCATAAATCCAATGGTATTCATCTGATGGATTAAAGTCAAGAATTATTTTTTCATCTGTCCTAAATATTAATTGTTGCCAATCTTCATAATCAAGTTCATTGGCTTCATTTATAAATAGTAAGTTTCTTTTTCTACCTCTAACTTTTTGTGGTTGATCTAAAGAAATAAATTCTACTAGATTTCCATTTATCTTGTATTCGTGATTTGATTTATTATGATTAGCTTCAAAGTAGCAATTATGTATTTTTAATATATCTAAAAAATCCCTCATTACAGATGCCCTAACTGATGGGAATGTTTTTCTACATATTGTTATTGTCTTTCCTGTATTCTTTAATGAATAATGAAATATAATATAAAGCAAGATATTGTACGTCTTGCCTGATCTTGTTCCACCTTGTTCTATTGATATCTTTTTATTAGACTTTAAAAGGTGTTTAAAAACTACGTTAGTCTTTATTTTCAATTATCTCAATTTCAAAGTGTGATGGCATTCCGTCTGCTCCTGTTATTTCTTGCCTTTCAACATAACCCCTTTTCTTGCCTTTTGTCTTTAAATAGAATATAGTTGCTGCAGTTGAATCTGCTGCTATCTGTTTATGTAATTGACTTTCTGCAAAGTCTAAAGCTACGTTCTCTATTTCCTGTACTGCTTTTGCAAACATTTCATCTTCCTTTAACCATTTGTAATATGTACTTCTAGGTATATCTGCTTTCTTACAGGCAACAGTAACAACACCTAAACTTTGTTCTAGTGCTGCTAATAGTGATTCTTTTTTAATATGTCTACTTTCGTTCATTATAGATTTAATTTTATTGTAAACTCATTCGCTTTCCTTTTAACATTTGAAATCATAGATGGGTATAATTTAATCAAATCTTTGATAGCTTTTTTTTCCATTTGAATAGTTCTATAATCTTTACATCCACCATCTTTTCCCCAATGGTCATTTTCCCAATGCAAATATCTTATAGCTAAAATCCCACCTTTGTCTTTTATATGTCTTAAGCAAATTTCATAATCTTCTTTAACAGGAAAATTCTCATCAAAATAATATTCTCCATCATTTATTATTCCCATTAAGGATGCAGTAACATAACTTCTAGTTAGAATAGGTTTATAAGGATATGTTCCTCTAGGTGAGCTTTCAGTTCTTGTACCCCAAATTTTATACCCCATTTGTTCGCTTAAATCAAAAAACTTCAAAAATTCTTCCATCCAAAACCCCTCATCCCTAACTTCTATTTTTTTAGTATTTCTTTTATCTAGAAAATTATATCCAACATTCTTAGCATCATCATCTAACATCACCACCCATTTTTCATCTGTATTTTCTAATATCCAATTTCTAGTGTTTGTAATACCCCTTACTTCTTTTGGCACACAAACAATATTTTTTATTAAATCTTTATACTGATGGTATTCGCTTTCAGGAATAAAAAAAGTAGAATTAGGTAATATCTTATTTGTTGTGGTAAGTCCTGCTCTACCTTTACTTGGTACTGCTATCAGCATCTTTTATTCTTTTTTTAAATTCATCCCAATATAATACTCGCTCTAAACTAACTGCATCAAAACCACTTCCTTTTTTATATCCACCTCTACGCACCATTTTTAGCTTTAAAGTTTCCTTTAATTCTTCCCAATCAACAGAATTTGGCTCTGCCATTATAAGTATGTATTCTTTTGGTGGCTCTAATTGAACAGATTGTGGTAATTCAATATCATCATCTTCTTCTAGATCATCAATAGCATTATCAATATTTAAATCTAAACCCCAATCTTCTAATAAATCAGTATCCCAATCATTAGCTAAAATATCCCAATCCCATTCACCAAATCCCACATTGTCTTTAATAATAAATTCCTGTGCTTTTTTTTCATCCAAATCATCTGCTTGTATAATATAGACTTCTTTTAATCCTATTTCCTTACAAGCCTTGTATCGCATATTACCACCTAGTATAATATTATCCTTATCAACCACTATTGGTCTAAGTGATAACATTTCAGGAAATTCTTTTACACTATTAACAAGTTTTTGAAACTTATGCTTGTTTATAAATCTAGGATTTGCATCATTTTCTTTTATTGATGATATGCTTACCTTTTGTATTTTAGCTTTAATCATTGTATTAAATTTTCTCTAAGGTACAAAAAATTTATTTTCTGTATATTCTAGTAATTACTAATTGAAATATTCCAAAGTAAACAACAATGTCTTCTTCGTATATTTTTTCATCTTCAAAAGGGTAATGTCTTACACCAAACAAAACTCCTTTAAAAACTCCTGCTTTAATTTCATAACGTAATAACTCCATAATATATAATTTGTAGTATAACGTTTTTAAAATTACTTTTTACAACTAAGCACAAAACACATTAAAACGTGCCTTGTACAACTGTTAGCAACAATTAAAGGCTATCAAAGTAGTCGTCTATCAACTCGTTTAAATCATCTTCATCTCTAATTTTATCATTTAGCCATTTAGTATAAGTCTTTAACAGTTCACGTTGTTGGCTAACATCACATAAAGCAAATAACTGCTCACTTGCTTCTGTCCAATCTATACAACCTATTTCAAGGTCATAGCATATTTCTCTAATTTTATCTTTCATATCGTTACTTGTTTTATCTGTTTAAGTTGTATTACCAATGCATACCCTCCATTGATGTACTGCTTTCTATTACCTGACATTTGTCTTCACTTTTCCAAGACCAAGATTTTTTCAATAAACTAATTCTTTCTATAATTTCATCTATTCTATCTTTAGATAAACCATCAAACAACATTAATAGATTATGTTGTTCATCACTATAATTTTTAGAATTTAATTTTATTTCTTTAATTTCTTCTTCAAGCTGAAGATTTTCTTTTTTTATTTTCCTGTATTGATTCTGTAAAAAATGAACTTGGTCTATTTCATCATAGTTTAATTTACTTTTAAATTGAAAACAAGATTCTAATTCAGAAAGTTCTTCATTGCTTTTCTTGTAGATTGGGTACATCTTAACTAAATGTATAACTGATGCGTGGTCTGTTTTCTTTCCCATTGAAGTAAAAAAGTTAGCAATACTTGTCCACCTCATATTCATTTTCTTTCTAAAGATATAACAAGCCAATGCCCTTAGTTCTACATATTCTCGTTTTCTAGTATTTTGAAATATATCTACTCCTGTCATTTCAATAATACGTTCTGATATTTTTAAATAGTCTTTATTCATTTCTTAAAATTTTTATTTCTCGTTCTAAATAATCTTTTGCTTTTAATAGATCACCTAATTCATCTTTTTTCTTTCCTGCTCTGACAATATACTTTAAAATATTACCCCTGTTGAAATTAAGTGAGTAATCGTTACATACATCTATAATGTCATAGTCTTTTCCGTTATCGTAATGTACCTGTGTTGCTTTCATTCAGTTAATAGTTTTAAAAGGTTATAGCATTCAGTATATTTCTGTCTTGCTTTACCTTTGTATTCTTGTTTAAATAATTCGTATAGTTTTCTAGTGTATTGGTATTTAGTTTGACAATCTGCATAATACTTTTCTGCAAACCTTTTACCTTTTCCCTTAAAGTAATTTACATTGTCTGCAGTATCTCCTGCAATCATCTGCTCATAAAAATTATACATAGCTTCATCTTCTGATATATCTAGTATTTCTTGATGTTTGTAATGGTAGTTGTACATCAGACAAGGAAACTGCTTGTAGTCTTTATCTATTGATACAATCATAACTTCATTTCTTCCTAGTTCTTCTGATAACTTTTTCCAATACCTTGCAACCATATCATCAGTTTCTACTCCATAACCTACAACACTATCGTAATGTTGTTTTACAAAATCGTGCATATCTCCAAGCAAAGGTGGTAATTCTTGCTTCTTTCTATTGGCTTTGTATTTCTTAGTTATTAGCTTTCTAAAGTTACCTCTAGACCCACTAAATGTAATTACCTTATCAATGTTATAAAGTTCTTCTAAGTGGTTTACAATAGCCATATACTGCTCATCAAACTTATTTCTAGCATCAGCTATGTCTGTATAATACTTTTCATCCTCAGGATGTTCTCGCTTCCTGTAACAACTTGCAAACACTAAACTGTCTGCATCTACTAATAATATCATAATTCTGTTTTTTTATAATCCACAATAACCACTATCACATTCATTAAAATCATCATCAAATAGTTCTGTTTGTTTTAGACTTTTTCTTATGTCTTTGTATTTCATACCATTTTTAAAAGTTCGCTTACCATATCCGTTTTCCTCTGAATCTACAAACCATTGAAATTTATTCGGATGCTTATCACTCATATGTTTTAATAATACTGGCGACCTATGAAAACAACCAACACAATTATTTAAGTAAGCAAATCTTACATTTTTATCTTGCCAATAATTCTCAATAGAATCTTTAAAAGTTGGATTTTCTATTAAAGGAAATTTAGGTTTTTGCCATTCAATATCTGCCCATTTGTTTTGGGTTTTACGTTTTCCTACTATTGCTTTAAATTCTAAATTACCATTTTTATTTGTTTTTTCTAACATTGTTTTGGCTCTCCTTTGTTCATTAGCTCTAAACCCTATCCTCATTTCAACAACTTGATTTATTTCTTTTCTCCACCAATCAAAAATAGGTTGCAACTTCATTTCAGTAGTACAAAACCTTTGAGTAACATTTGGTAAATACCTTTTACCATTTCTTACTGTAATTTCATCAAAAGTCTTTCCAGTCACCCAATCAATCTTTGATCCTATAAACTGTTCTAAATCTAACATTGTATAAATAATCATATCTTCTTCCAAAGTACCAATAAATTCTGTGCCTAACCTATCTGAAACTTCTTGCCTTATTTTAGTATCAGGAAACATACAATTCTTGTCATCTGTTCTAACTAAAGAAAATACATTATAATCAGCAGGATAATTTGCAGCGATATAACTCGATGTTTTACCACCACTCAAACTGTTTACTGTTTTCATAATATATCCTGTATTGCTCCCTCAATATACATTATTGCATTTTGACAAGTGTTATCTTCTGTTTCTCCATTTTCAATATCTTCTAAAGCATTTATGTAAATATACCTTATTTGTCTTTCTAACATAGGAAATTCTGCTATTGACTTCATACAAAACCTTGCTAAATCACCAATGTTTATAGTTGTTTTTTTCTGCTTCATAATTCTTTTAATGAATCTTTAATTGAACTTAAATGCATATCCTGCATCTTTTTATTTTCCTTTACAACTTGATCTACTATAAAACCTAAGTCTTTAAATAAATGCTCTACATTAAAAACAACCCAGTTATCTTTTCCATATTGTATATGTAATTCTCCGTCGTGACAATGCAATGTATTTGTTTCGTGTATATATGTGGTTTTATTCTTTGTCATATTGTGATAAATTTATTTGTAAATAATTTCTTAAATCTGAGTTTTCTTTTATTCTAAACTTAATAGTTATATCAGTTATAGCTTGGTCTTGTTCCGTTCGGTATTCGATTTTTTTTCTAACCTCATCCCATAATGCCTGATTTACTTTCATTTTATTAAAGTTAAATCTAATTCTTTAGCCACATAGTTGATATGCTTCTGTGTAGTTTGCGACCAGTAACCTAATTGGTGTAATTTACTTCCGTCAATTCTTGCTACTATTGTTGAATAACTCCAAACGTTATTTCCTTGAATACTTAAATTTTGTTTATACTTTGCTAATTTATACATCTGTTCTGTTTTTATTTGTTAAACATATTACCTATTTCTAAGCCCTTATTTAAACCCTTTTCAAATTCTTGATTTGCTAGATCACACAAAATATCATTTAATGCTATAAACTCATCTGTTGTTAAGTTTAAATTCAATGAATTTTTTCTTGCAAATGCTTTTGCTAAATTTGATTGTTTTGTTTCTGTTGCCATTTGTTCTGTTTTTAGAATTAATAAAGTATAAATATAATATAAATATACTTATAAACAGAAAATTTAATAACTTATTTTTCAGAAATATTGATATTTATTATACTAGCATCGTTTTCTTCTAGCAAATAAACATCTTTAAGCAATCTTTTCTTTGTCCACATTGTAGTATCAGGGCAATATTTTTTTACAGGTATTGGCATCTGTAGATTATTGAGCCAATATAAAAAGTTGCCTTTAGGATCATTAACAAAATATAATTTAATTAAATCTTTATCCAATGACATTAAAGCATCATACTTGTCTTTTTCAAGCATTTTCTGTTCGTAATACTTATTACGAAATTTCATTTCAATAACGCAGTCTTTTCCCTTTGGGGTTTTACCTATTGCATCGTATCTAGTAAAACCATCACCACACCATTTTAAATCCCATCCATCTAGGTTAAGCAGGAACACAACTGCCTTTTCCCACTTATTAATCTTTTTTAATCCCATTGTTCCAAATGATATTCAAGTCTTTTATCCATTGAACTATTTTTTTTGGGTTACAAGTACAGGGTTTATGGTATTTGTGGTTGTGGTATTTTGCGTGTAGCTGGCAAACCAATTCAAATTCTTTAGTGGATAAGTGCTGCTTTTTTCCCATTCTGAATTTTCTCCAATCAACTCTATCTTCTTTTTCAAATTTTACCATCTTTTAATCTTTATATTATTTAGACTTTCACGTCTTTTATCACAATTACATTTTGTTCCTTTATAAGTATGATATTTTTCTACTAGGTATTTTATACCTGTATATTTAGTTATGTAATAAATTAGATCTCCTAGTTTCATTTGAATTTTGTTAAATGTTTATTATCAATTACGTATGTTTCTCCGAAGCCAAAATCTTTTATTTCTTTTAATTCTATTACTTTTTTTCTTTTTATATGACCTATCAATTCAACAGAGTTTTCTTTTACCCAAGCAAGTACATAATGCTTTGCTACCTTTCTTTTAAATTGATTTGCAAATAATAATAAAGGTGGTCTATTCTTAGAATTAGAAGATTTAACATCTACACCATATTTAAAATCACTTCCTGAATCACCTTTACCAATAGTTAAAATATCTACCTTTTCCCCAGTATGTTTAGAATAAGCAAATTCTCCAATAACTCCAATGTAATGTCTCCACCAAGCAGGCTTGCTTTTAAAGAAATTAGAACTATTTTTTGTATCTGCGTGATTCATAGATCCTGAACGCTTCATTGCTAAATCTTTGCACCAATCTAATTCTTTATCTGTTAATTTAATTATCATATTAATTTCTTCAATTTGTCTTTTACTTTTCTGTATGTATTGTAAAGGGTATAATATTCAATATATGAATTTCTAGAAAAATCTGCTATGCTTTCACCCTCGTTTATTATTTCAAACACTTTCCTATCATACCAAAACATTTTATTTAATTCTGCTTTGATTTTATCATAGGCTTCATCATAATCTACATCACAATCTAATTTAGTATAATTGGTATCTTCTATATTAAGCATTGTAATATTTTTACCCTTACGTTTTAAATCTATGTATAATGTTTTTAGAACTTTATAAATGTAATAATAGTTTATATCATTATCGTAATAAATAATATCTAAGCCTGCTTCTATCTTCGGTATTATCTTTATATACATTTCCTGTACAATGTCTTCAGCTATTGTTTTATTACAGCCAAATGAATTAACAACATTAATCCAAGTCTTATGCTTTTTAGCTAGTAATAATATAACTTCTTTTTCAGACATTATTTCAATGGGTCATATAAATTTTCTACTATTTGTGGTAATCCAAAATCATTAACTTCAAAACTAAATGTATCAAAAGAATAACCTCTAGATCTTCCACACTTTACAGTTACCCAGTCTTTGTTTACCGTATTGGCTTCTAATTGTATAACAGTTTCTGCTTTCTTTTCTAAGAAACTACCTAGATGACCTGTACCTAGTTTTGAACTACCAAAGTTTTGATGTATAACGTTTATTATGTGGCATTTGTAAATTGATGACCATTCCATTAATTTTTGAACTAAATGATTACTTTCTGAAATATTATTGGCATCAGAACATAAGTCTGCAATTCCATCAATAATTAATAAAGATGGTGATTTAATTCTTTCTTTTAAATAGTAATCTATAAATTCAATTCTCATTTTATAGTCTATTGACCTTAATCCAAAGGTATGATAAATTTCTGAATTAATATTTGAGTCCATTTTATGTACCCTTTCAAACACTTTTTGGCAATGCCAAGCACCTTGTTCTGTATCTATATGAATTAATTGTCCATCGTTTCCTTTATGACCTTTTATATTTCCTCCAAATTGATTTTGATCACTTAAATAACAAGATGCTAATAGTGATATAAAAAATGTTTTCTTTGTTTTAGGTGGTGCAGTTACTACTGATAGATTTCCGTATGTACCTAAAGCTATCGGTACAATTAAATCACCATCTATTTTATTTGATTTTACTACTTTCTCACCATAAGATAATGCTACTGGTGGATAATCTACTTTTTCTTTAGAATTTATAAAACAATCTTCTTCAATAAATTGCATTAACATTCTGTGTTCATTCTGTTTTTCTGTCATTTGATAAATATATAAAAAAAAAGGTATAGATTATAAAACCTACACCTTTTTATTAAAAATGGTTAGTCTTAAAATGGTAAGTCTGCATCTGCAGTTGCTTCAACTTTTGCATCTTCTTTTTCTGCTAGAGTTATATTACCATCAGTCCAAACTACTTTTCCATTACCTAAGTAATTCTTTTGAACTTTAGCATCCCTTTCTTCTTTGGTTTGACTATCTAAAAAAGCAACATTGTTTCCATATCTAGTTTCATCCTGAACTGATATCGTAAAGTTATAATAAACTGCTCCATCTTTTCCTTTGATGAATTTTTCCTTTGGTAATTTATCTACTCTAATAGATCCTGTAATAAGTGTACTCATAATTTATTTATTTAGTTATTAATTTCTTTGAATAATAATTTTCTTCTAATCCAAGCCGATTTAGGTAATCTTTCTTTTTTACATTCTTTTGTAATATACTCAAAATCTTCTTGGGTTACTCTAATAGTTATAATTTTGTTCATACTAAGTCTTTATCTGTATTATTAAATTCTGCGTGTTCTCCACAATCAGAACAAATATCTGATTCCCATAGTGGACTTGCTCCACAACAATCTGATTCCATATTATTTCTTTTTAAAGTCATCTGATTCATCTTCTCCAAATACTCCTAATTCATAGAAGCCTGTCAGTTTTAATACTGCCCTACTTAATGCACGTTTCTCTGCCATTTCAGCAACATACCAACTATTGCAGTTTCCATCTTTGTAGTTAGCACCTTTTAATGCACTACCAAAAGTTTCTAGTATTGTATTTGGTTTGGCTGAAAGATATGCATTTGCTTTAAATACTGCGAAGTTAGTTTCACACTTTACAACCTCATAGGTTATAGTAATGTTTTCTTTTGCCTGTATTTTTTCAATACCCTGTCTTGTGATAATTACATAATGCTGATGCTTATAAACATCATCCTTTTGTAAGTCGTACTTTTTGTAAAGTTCTAATAGTTTTTCTCTGTTCATCTTATTTAAATTGATTTGATACTTCTAATTGTGCTTCTAAAAATTCTATCTTTTTTAGTAATGCTTTTATTCTAAACTCATATTCCTCTATGATTGATTTAGACGTTTCTGTTGAATAATTTATTCCCATTAGTCCAAATTTAATAAAGTTGATTTTGCTATCTCTAATCTTTTGTAAATAGCCATTTGAGTAAATGCATCACCATTTAATACTGCGTGATGTAATTGTTCTTCTAAGGTTTTAATTTCCTTACTTAAAGTTGTTCTTTGTGTTACCATACTTTTTAATATTAATTAATAATTCTGTTGAACAAATATAAACAAAAAATTTAATAACTAAGATTTAAAACAAAAAAAAAGGGTAAAAAATTAATTTTACCCCTTTTAATATCAAAGTATAACAGAACAAAGAATACTCAAATGTAGTCAATTACATTGAATCTACAAAGTTTTTATATCTTTTAATCATTTCTTCTATCTCAAAGTTTGATAGCTTTATTATTTGTTGTGCTTTAATGCTTAATCTTTCAGCAGTACCTTGACCATACTTCGCATCTAGATTTACAGAAAACTTGTATTGTTCTCCATACTTAAATACATTACATCCTGCACATTGTACTTGGCAATTTACCTCATTCCATCTAGTTGAATAATGTTTTCTAGATTGAAAATGTCCGTTTTGTAATTTCTTCCAATGATCTACTTTGCCACAAGTAAAGCAGGTAGCCATTTCATCTACTGAATTTTTAAGTCTAATATATTGACTAAATACAGTATCTAATTTTTTAACTAATTTACTTCTACTTACCTTTTTATTCGATGGCATTATCTAAGATTTGTATAATATGCCTGATTTCACTTCTTTCAAATTTACCCTCTACCTTTCCATTATATGTTTCTAACTTAATTGAATACATATCTTTTTCTTCTTTTTTGTCTTCTTTGTAAAGGTGGTTTACATCTAATTTGAATTGCATAATTTTTAAATTTTGATTAAAATATTTTTTTATGTAGAATAAAAATAATAAATTTAAATTTTTTTATTTAAACATATATTCAAATATAAATAAATATATCTAAAAATATATTAAAATTAAATATAAAATAAATATAATAATAATATAATAAAAATAAAGACTTAGGAATTATAATCAATAATTACCTATCTATTGATTTAAATTTTTCAACACCTCTAGATCCGAAATAAGCTACATAAACAGTAATCAAAAGTGATTTAAGTAAATCAATCCATTCACTATCTACTCCAAATTCAATATTTAAAGAATCTAACAATATTAAAAAAACCATTGATACAGTTAAAAATATTAATGTTAATGGTCTTGTATTTTTAGATAACCAACTATCAGAAAGATTATCTGATTCCCAACGTTTAGTAATCTCCTGAATTTCTATTGTATCTATTTTAAGCAGTTCTAAGGCTATATCTTTGTCAGCCTTTGATATATTACTATCTTTTTGTATTAATCCTTTAGCCTTATCTAAAATACCAACACTAGGCACTACATCACCAATTATTCCAAGTATCTTAGGTGCAATGCTTTTTAAGAATTTACCAACTCTAGTTTCAGAAAATTTCTTTTTAGGCATCTATCTATTTTTATTTAGTAAATACCATTTTTGAATAGTATATCCTATTGTTATACTTAAAAGAATTATTTTTAATCCTATATCTATATTGGTCATTGATATGCCGAAGCTACTTAAATTTATTAATATTGTTTTGTAATCTGAAATCATTTCTTATCTATTGATTTTAACTTCTTAGAAGCCCAATTAATACCTGATGTTCCACCCCATCCTAACCAAGCAACATAACCATTGTCTTTCCAAGGTGTGCTTTTGTTTTCAGGACTTACTTCTGAATTTTTTTTATGTCTTTGAAATGCTGACATTCTAGCAATAGTTTTCCTGCTTATTTTTTCTCCCTTTGCTAATTGGTTTGCACGAATCCACCCTGTTCTGGTCATTCCCTTAACCTCACTTCCGTATTTATCCCTCCACTTTAATACTTTTTTAGCATTGTTCTTTGCTGATTCAGGATAATCGTTATAGGTTTCTAAATTAACCATATTACCCTGAAAAGATTTGTAGCATATTGCAATAGCTTCTGACTTATCGTGGTAAATCATAAGTTGAGGTACACACCTCATCATATAATCTTTCTGCTTTTCTCCTATTTTTTTGTTTGGTATTGGCATATCTATAAAGTATAATAAATTCCTTTTCTTAAAGTTTTTAAAACCTGCTTTCTATTATCTTTTTCTTTAAATGAAACGTGAATCCACTTAGGATTTTGTGATCCAAACTCCCAAATTAATTGGTCAAAATCTAAATTGTCCTTTATGTAGTTAAATAATTCTAAATTAGTCTTTTCACCTAGTGTAGTAATATCAATAGCATTACCTGTTAAATGACTTGAAACAGATGAGCCACCTATTCCTGAATTTAACTTCTTAGATCTAAAAAAACTATTTACCTTAATAGGATGGTCTGCCCATTCCCTTAATGGTTGAAAAACTTTTTCAGCAACTAACTTCATATTTTCTATCTGTTGATCATCAGGCTTATTTGCTATCTTATATTTTTTAGCATAATTAGAATGTGTTGCTTCTTTGTATGAAATATTTTTACTTATTTTCTTCATAATAAAAATTTAAGTTAAGGCTTAGGCACTTCTGCATTTCTTGGATATCCATAGAATTGATGTGCTGCATTGTCAGCTGGATAAACTTCATTATCTCCAAAGTCTAAATCATCTGTACTCATTATATCATAAGCAACACCATCGTAATAAATTGGAGGAGTTATCTCGTGACCATCTGGGTCATAAGTACCTTGTGTTTTTACCACTTTACCAATATAAACAACTGCTTTTGTTCCGTTGATATACTGCATAGATGTAACACCTTCTATTGTTACTTCTTCCCAAACGTTGTTATCTATTAAGACTTGTTTGCCTTGTTGTTCTGTATCAAAAACTAATTTGTATATGTGCATTTTATTGTGTTGTTAAAGATTGTAATTCTGCATCTGTTAATATAGGGAATACTGCTACTGCTTTTGCTTTTCCGTAGAAATTAGATGCATTATCCCTTTCAAATTGTAATCTAGAGAAAATGTTAGGTGTCATAACATCTCCATCTGCAACTGTACCAACTTCAACTCCATTAACCCATAAAGCAAAATCATCTTGCTTCCATTTAAAAGCTATTTTATTAAAAATGGTTGAGTCTGATAAAGTATAGGTAATTCTAGCCTCTGTTGATGTTCCATTTCTATATCTTGCTTCTATTCTATTTGAATTTGTTGCATAACTTAATTCTATATCTCCATTTAACCAATTAGAGCCATCATCTATCGTAATATATCTATTTGTCCCATCATCAGCTAAAGCACTTATCTCTGCATACAATACACCCTCTGTGCTATTTATTAAACTAGAGTTCCCACTATTGTTTGCAATATCTTTTAGCCTAGTGTTTGTTGCTCCGTTGGTTGGAATGTATGAGGTTGCTATGGATGATGCTTCTCCTTGAGCTGCCCATACCTCTATATCATAAATATCTGTTGAAGCACCTCTCATATCAATATAAAACCAACTACTTCCCCCCACGGAAGTTAAACTGTTTGTTTGTACTTTTTGCCAATTTTCATCAATAGCAAATACATTGTTTGTGTTGCTATTATGTGATGTTAATTGTATATTACCACTACCACTTGTAGCTTTTACATATAAACTTCTCGTTTCTCCACTCATAGCTCCTGTCATAGCATTAGTTGATACATATGAACTGCTACTTCCTTGTATTCTTGTTGAGTTTTGAGTACCATCGGGACTTGTTCCGTAGTTAGGTGTTATAGTTGGCGAACCTATTTTTATCCAACTTGAATCAGTAAAATCCTCTGAATAAGTTACCAAATTCGTACTCTGTCCTTCAAGTAACCAACTTCCACAACCACTATCTGGTACTACTTCTTGACCAAGATATTCTTTTACAGATACGTTTGTTATGGTTGCACTTGTACTGCTATTTTGCGAGTAAATAAACAATATTCCACTTCCTATAAAACTTTCTTTTTCAACAGTAATTTTATAACCATTATTGACAATGTCAGAAACAGAATAGTTAACAAAAGAATTTCCATTACCCAATAAAATCATTACACCATTTCCCGATATAGCACTAAAATTTATTTCTATATTGTAAGTTTTGGTTAAATCACTTACAACCATTTGATATATTTTTGCGTTATTTTCAAATATAACACTTGAATTTTCAAACACGGCAAGACCACCAATATTAACCCAATTAGCACTTCCATTGCTAAAATCTCCATTTACAACTTCCTCACTCCCCAAAGTATCTTGATAACTAAACCCCTCGTAGTTTATTCTTGGTAGATTTGTATCGTCTGTTATTTCTTTAAGTGATATGTTTGAGATTGTAAAAGCACTACCTCCTTGATTACCATAGAAAGATAATATCGATTGTGTGCTTGGCATTGTAAAGTTCAAGTCATAACTACCATTTGAGTAATTAGCATAACCACCACCAAGATAATCAACACTATTACTACCTATCCATATTAAAGCATTACCACTACTTATGTTAGATATGTCAAACTTTATGTTATATTTTTTATTAATTGGTAAACTTATATTTTGACTTATTGGAGAACTTAATGTATCTACAAAATTTGCCGCATTGTTTCCAATTTCCCAACTAGTACCAAATGTCCAATCTTGCCCAACTTCTTTAACTGATATGTTTGTTACTGTATATTCAGCAGTATTATCAGAAAGGCTAATTAATTGTAAGCCAGTTTTATCTGCAGATGCGTAAAAAGTATAAGTACCACTTGATGTAATATTAGATATAGTAGTATCGCTAGAATTAGAATCAAAAAATCTTAACCTTGAAGATAACGAGCCACTTGATACATTTACATCTAAAGATATTTTATAAAATTTTCCCGATGTTAAAATACCTTCTTGACTTATACCTTTGTTTATAGTTCCATCAGTTACTGCTTCTCCATCTCCAATACTCCAACCACTTTGT
>Ga0228669_1000478_pt1 | contig 21515 bp, 34 predicted proteins | sample 84DmetaG_FD_182700 | JGI IMG/M metagenome (GOLD analysis project Ga0228669, IMG submission 182700) | Seawater microbial communities from Monterey Bay, California, United States - 84D | ecosystem: Environmental > Aquatic > Marine > Coastal | place: USA: California | collected 2016-10-11 | reverse complement strand
AACCAAACCAACCTCTCCATTGCTTACCATAGATTGGACCTAACTCACCCCACTTCTCAGCAAACTCATCATCGGTTTTGATTTTGTTAATGAACTCTTCCATTGTATCTGGAGTAAATTGATAAGGGGTTGGTTCAAACTTATTTCTATAATTCTTATAAGCATCACCATTCCAAATGTTACATCCATTATCAACAAGGTACTTGATGTTGGTATCTCCTTTTAGAAACCACTTTAATTCAGTCATCATCGTCTTGACTGCCATCCTCTTGGTAGTCAATAAAGGAAATCCATCCTTCATTTGGTGTCTGATTTGTCGACCAAAAACAGAATGAGTTCCAGTTCCAGTACGATCTGATTTTTCTGTTGAATTTTCTAATAGAGTTCCAAGCAGGGCTCGGTATTGTTCTTCAATTCTATTCGGCATTCTTTCCTTTTTTCTTTTCTTGTCTTAGTGTTTTGATCAGTAAATGTACTAAATATACATTACCAATAACGGACACCATCGATATAGTTGATGTTAATATTATTGCTATTTCCATATATTAAATTTCTAGGCATATTCCCCAGCTTCCCCAAGCTAGGATAAATTCATAATATCCATTTAAGGATTTATCAAATGTGATTTTAATGGTAGGTATGATCAAGAATTGACCAACTTGAGTGTACCATCCTATTTTTGGTAGTTTCATAGTTATAATGTATTAATAATTATACAAAAATATTAACTATTGTTTCATAGATGATTCAATCTCATCTTTAATTAACTTACAGTATCTGTAAAGCTCTGCAGTCTCAAAGGCCTTTAAGGCCCATCCCATTTCTTCAGGGCTCCCGATTCTTAACCACTCAATAAAATCCTCATCAGTTTCAAAATGTTCGATGAGTTTTTTAGGTTGAATAAGATCGAGATACATTTTTTCTAATTTCTCTAAATCTTCCTGCATCTTTAATTATTTAAATAAACGTTTTAACCAACTATATCTTTTTCTAGATTCAAGATATTGAAAATCATATTCATTGCTGTATGCTTCTCTTTCAAAAGAGATATTGTAGTATGCTTCTTTACCATAAAAGAATAATTTTATAAACCATTCAGTTACATATAAAATATAAAATGGAATGACTAGCAGCTCCTCTTGTTGTTTAATATGGATAGATTCGTGATTAACGATTCGTTTACTATAATTAGCATTTGGTACATTATATCGTTCTCTAAGTATAATAAATGGCCATAATGTAATACCACCTATTTTCATAAACCAACTTAATCTATTTAATGTTTTATCACTATATTTAATAATAGGAGTTTTCATTACATATTTAATCTTTGTTTTTGAGCAGATTCCATTTCTTTTAATAATCTATTCTTTAAGGACTCAAACTCTTCTTTTGTTTGATTTGAATTTACACATTCAAATTGTATTTCTTTAGGACCGTCACTATAATTTTTTAAAACTAAAACTGCATATTGATCTACTATTGGAGATTCTTCAAAATCTAAAAAAACATTAGCAACTTCATCTTCAGTTTTGTGTGAAGGCATTCTAACAATTAATATTGGCTGTATTTCCATCTAAATATAATTTTCTTTAATACTTTTTATATCGAGAAAAAGTGTTTAGTTTCATACTTATTGAATATCTTCTAGATCGTTAAAATCATCAAGATCCTCGAACTCGCTTGACTCTTTGAATCTTTCAAGTTCCAGTTCTAATTCATGAACTCTCCATTCACAATCAAAAACGGCTTCAGGACCTACTTTCCCTTGTTTATGTAATTTTTTAAATTTAGATAATTGTCTGCTTGCTTCTTTAAGCATTCTTAAGATTTCTCTTTCTCCCATAGAAACACTCTCTAGAGAAAGTTTATGTTTTATTTCCCCATGTTTAACATCAAATTCAATTGATGGAAACATATCACAAAACTCGTGTAATAAATTATTCATAGTATTTGGCTCTTTTAAGTTGTTATTACTATTAGATTTATATATCAGTGGCTGACCTGTAAAAACAAAAAAAGGCTAAAATAATTTAGCCTTTTTATTTGAGAAATTTGATTTTATTAAATAGTACCTGGTCTTACAGTATCGATCGCTTTAGCTAATAATACTGAATCTCTAACACTTAATCTACCTGTTCCTTGAGCTAATTGAGCTGCTTGAATAAGTACATTAATTGCACCATTTTCATCAATCGTGTTAATTTCATCGAAAACGGGATTTGCTTGATCCTCTACGTTTTCATTTACTGTTGTCTGAGTTTCTGTTGACATCTTTTTTAAATTTTTATAAGTTAACTATGTTTATTATACATATTAAATAAAAAAAGTTTATTTAATATTTATTATTTTTAATCCAATCTTTTAAGTTTTTCAATATGCCCATCCACTTGGGTCCTCCATAGCATCAGCAAATTGCTCTGCTGTAGTTATTTCTCCCATCCATTCTGTTCCAGCTCCATCAGATTCACACCACACTGTTTCACCATTCCAAAAGAAAGTATAACTTTTCTTTGAACCAAATGGATTTTCATAAGATCCAGTTTCAACTGAAATTTCGTTACCACTGTCATCAACGTTTTTAAAGCCAAATCCTTGTAGTTCTTTCTTTGCTTTTTTAGCGTTAAATCTTTCGTTAACAAATTGTTCAAATAATTGTAAGTATTTCATTTCTATTTATTATTATTTTATTATATATCAAAATCTTTGATGGTAATATTTACGGATCCACCTTCATCTAATACTTTCGCTATTTCAGGATATACTCTCTTATATGCTGTTGTTGATGAACCTATAAATCCATTTTTATTAGATTTACCATTATATTTTTGAGAATCACCTAAAAGAAGACAGCCCGCAGTATCGTCATCGTCATTACCCACGTGTATGAGAATATATTCAAACCCGGGAACATCTCGTAGCCACAGCATACCTTTATGCATTTTACCATATTTACTTGTATATCTTGAGTGGTGTCCACCTACGGTTCTTAGAGTGATTCTATAAGTACCTGCTGGAATTCTAGTATCTCCCCATACTTTAGTTTCTCGATGCTGATCTTCTAATGTATAACATAAGAATTTTCTGCCATCTGTTGCATTAAATAATATTCCATTAGTAGAATCTTCTTGAGATGATATTCTTAAAAGTTCTAATTCCATTATATTTTTCCTTTCTATATTATTTGGTGATATCATGAATGTCGTTAATACATTCTTGAATTTGTTTATATATTTCATATTCATTTTTTGTAATTAGTTTGCATTTATAAACTTCTTTGTTGGTTTTCTTTTCTGTGATAGAACATCTTAAAATAAACCTAGGTTTTTTTCTTAAAATAGGTTGTAGATGTCTAACGTTCCATACTTGTGCTCGTGCTTCACCAGCAACTGCCGCTTCTGTTTTTACACCACAATTTATAAAATAATCAGGATGTGTTTCTTCATAAAAAGGTTGAAATTCTTTAATACCGTTTGTTATTAAGTATAATCGGTATGCCGTCTGATAAGTAGAGGCAAGAACAGTTTTAAATGCGCTTGCCTCTATTTTTTTTGTAATAAATTTAGTGTAAAGTTTAATCATCAATTTCAATATCTCTCTTAGATGTTCTGTATCTAAATAAAGGTCCTTTACTTAATCTTTCTTCCTCTTCTTCTTGTTCAATTTGTTCTTTAGTTTTCTTTACAAATCTATTTTCTATAACAGGCTCTGCAAATCCTACTATTCTATCAATTATTGTTTTCTTTTTAACAGGCTCAGACATTCCTACAACTGGATCTTCTGACGATGGTTTTAAAACATATTCATCCATTTCTTCATCAAATTCTGCTTCTGTTAAAGAAAGTTCTGCTTCAGTTTCTGTAATAAGAGCATCATCTTCTAAATCATCAACCATGTTATTAAGTACTTGGTCTAATGCGTGATCTTCATCCCACTCTTCTTCTGAATCAATTTCCACTATCTCTTGTAAAGGTTCTTCTACAAGATTAGTTTCTAGTTCACTTTTTTTTTCGCAGGTTGATTGATATCAGTTGCGATACTTGCTAAATCTTTTGATTGTAATTCTCCAACAACAGGTTCAGGTTTAATATAATCTACTAAAGATTTAATAAATCCTAAAGCAACTAAAGGTAAAATTGCACCTGAAACAAATGCTAATAATCTTTTCTGTGCAAGAGGTTCCCACTCTAATAAATTAAATAATTCTACCCATCCTTGATAATCTTCTAGATTTAAAAATGCGTAATACATATTTCCCTGCATTTGCATCGCAGTAATTGTAAGAAATAAAGCCCAAACAATTGTTTTATTCATTTTATCTAAGATAATCAATGAAGCTAAAGAAGCAGCTGCTCCTATTTCAAATCCAATAGCTAAAGTTATTGCTAACCACCTTGGGTTTGAAAGTTCAAAGAAATCTATAACGTGAATTGTAGACACAATAGAAACTAAAGCGTATAAAGATACGAAAGTTCCAATAATGAATCTACTAACTAATTTATTCTTATTCATCTTATTTTTCTTTTTGTTCTAAAGCGTTTATTGAAATACGCTCTTTATCTGAGATCTCTTCGATTCTTAAAGTTTTCCATGCTGGAACTTCTTTAATGAGTTTAATCATTTTATCTTCAGTAATAATGTTTTGTTCTAATTGTGCTTGTAAAGAATCTACTTCAGCAACTAATGCTCTTTGATCCTTTTTGATTCTAGTAACTTCTGAATCAACTCCACAAGATTTAAAGTAAGTTAATACTAATATAGCAATAATGATCTTTGAACCATGTTTTGCTAAAAAAGTGTCTAATTTGCTCATAATTTTCCTATTTATTTAGTTTGTTATGTTTATTATATATCTAATTTTTATTATTTATTTGATCAATGTCCCCTGGAGTTAAATTCTCTAAGAATTTAACAAACAATTTAATACAGTTTTTTACATCTTTTTTGTGAGCCATTTCACACGTGGTGTGCATATACTTAAGAGGGGTTGCTAAAATAGCAGTTGGTGTATTCTCCATAAAGAAAGCCATCGTATCATTTCCGTAAGAACCTACCGTTAATTGAACAGGAATCTTATTATCATCTGCAATTTTTCTAACCATTTTATTAATACCTCTGTGATTTTGTGCAGTATATTCTAAACAAGGTCCTAATCCTCCTTTATTATCACCATCTTTTGCCTTGTCAATTTTAGGCGTGTTTGTATTATGACAAACATCATGTACAAGTGCTAAATCAGCTTCTAAGTATTTAGCAATCTTCTTAGCACCGTGTAAACCAACTTCTTCTTGAACAGAATTTACAACGTGTAAATTATAAGGTAATTGAATATCTTTTTCTACAATGTGTCTCAAGGCTTCTGCGATGATATATCCACCTATCTTATTATCTAATGATCTTCCTACGTAATAGTCTCCCATCTCATGGAATTGATCGTCGAACGTAATTAAGTTCCCAACTTCAACACCGGCTTTATTAACTGCTTTTTTATCTTTAAGACCTGTGTCAACCCATAATTCATGTTGATCATATCCTTTTTCTACGTAAGTTTTTCTAGTGTGAATTGCTGGCCATCCAAAAACTCCTTTAACTTTTTTACCATTATGAGTATGTATCATTACAGTTTTACTCGGCGCAATCATGTTATCAGATCCACCATGTCTTTTAACTCTAATCATTCCATCAGCTTCGATGTTTGTAATAATCCAAGCAATTTCATCACAATGTGCTTCAATAACTACATCATGATCCGCTAGTTTATTTTTTTTACTTAATAAAGTAGCGACTGCAGTACCATAAGCGTCTGTGTAAATATTATCAACGTATGGTTTTACATATTTTGTCCATATTTTCTGACCTTCAGTTTCCTGTGCTACTGGTGCAAATGCGTTTAAATAATCGTATAAAAATTGTTTATTTTTCTTCATATTAAAAATTTGTGTCTGTATTGTTTTCTTTATATTTATTGTGGTAGTCTGTGATCTTTAAGACAGCTTCTTCTGCCGTGTCTACTATTCTAAATAAATCAAAATCTTTTTGACTAATAGTTCCATTAGTAGACAATGTATTTTGCATCCAATCTATAAGACCTGACCAAAATTTAGTTCCTACTAATATGATTGGATATTTTACATTATGTCCACATTGTGCAAGAGTAATGGCCTCAAATAACTCGTCGAGAGTGCCGACGCCGCCTGGAAATATTACAAATGCTTGTGAATATTTGAGGAACATTACCTTGCGAGTAAAGAAATATCTATTCTCAACCCCTAAATCTACATACTCGTTCATACTTGCTTCGAACGGTAATTCAATACCAACTCCTATGCTTTTACCACCTGCTTCATGAGCTCCTTTATTTGCAGCTTCCATAATTCCAGGACCTCCTCCAGTAATAACTCCAAAGCCAGCTTCAACTAATAATCTACCAATCTTTTCTGCTTCAATATAATGAGGATTATTTTCTTTTGTTCTAGCACTTCCAAACACAGAAACACAAGAACCTAATTCATTAAAAGTATCAAATCCTTTTGTGAATTCTCCTTGAATTCTCATGATTTGCCATGCATCTTCCGCTTTATTTCTCTGTACGCTCATATAAATCTTTTAATAGTTCACTGTATGTTTTTTCATAATCTTCTATATAGAATACATCTACTTTAAAATCGGACATGTCATATTTACTAAGTAGATATTGACCAAATCTTAAATCATCTTCATTTCTCTCTTCCCCATACTTGAGCGCCCAATTCAGGTACTCTCCATTAAGTCTTGTGTAATCTAATTGCATATTTACGGATATTTTTCATTAAATAATTTTAATCTTCTTTGAAATTCTGCAAAATAATATTTAACATCGCTAATCGTTAGTGAAAACGTCTGTGGAATACTTTGTTCTTCATTTGCAATCCAAATTTCAACACCATCTGGCTTTTGACCAGTTCTTTCCCAATGTGCAATAAAATAAGCAGATCCCTGTACAAAATAATCTTGTACCCAATCTTCTCTTTTAGGTCTTCTACTGTTTTTGTAATCAATAACAAGAGTTCTACCGTCAGTCATCTCAGAAACGTTATCAACCGTTCCGGCATATCCTACTTTAGACCATAAAAAACTTTCAGCTGCAATAACCTTTGCAACTCTGTCAAAATATTGACTAGAATTAAAATAGAATTTCATAAACATTTTCCATCCTTCTTCTAGCCAAAGTGCTCCATTTTCTTCTTCTGAATATTGATTAGTTTCTTCGTCGGTTGATGCGACTTCTTTAAGAGCGTTTAGTCTCTCTGATTTATCTCCTTCAGTTGCTTTATATAATTCAACTAAACGGTGCATGACAGTTCCTCTATTCATTGAAAGTTCTCCAATTCTTTTAGCTTCTGCTTCTCCAACACGCTTCTTCCACTTCTCTAAACCACTCTTGTCACTAGTTTCTCCTAATACTGTAGTAATAGATGGAAACACACCAATCACGTTACCATCCTCTGATGTTACCTCGTAGTGTCGAAGCCCGTGCTTCTCCACTCTACGTATATTTTCCATTATATAAAGTTTTTAACGGTTGATACTATTCCATATATAATAAGACCAAGAGATCCTGCAAATAGAATGTTTCTAATAAATGAGTATATGTTTGCATTATCGTTTTCTGGATATAAAACAATAAGATATGAAGTTGCATTTACTTTAGTTATTTCAGGAAATGCAGAATCTGATAAACCATACTTTAATAAAAGTTGACTTATAGGTTTAAGCTGTTGAAAAATCCAAGATTGTTGCATTAACTCAGGTTGCTTAATGAGTTCTTCTTTTAGAATAATTACAGTGTAAATTCTTCCAATCCAATCAACTCTTAAGTTTTCTTTTTCAAGCTCTTCCTGAATACCCTTAACGGCTCTATAATATTTAATACTAAATAAAAGTTCTTTAAAAAACCTAGGCCAATATAAAATAATGTTTTTCATAATAATTATATAAAATAATTAATTTTTGTTTACGCAAAAAATCTTGATAAAAAAGATTTTGCTTTATTTTCGGAAGCTTCTTTAGAATTAATAATAGCTCTTCCTTCTTGTTTTTCCCAATCTCTATCTTCTCTAACTCTATTGTTAGTTTCTATAGCTGCACTTAAAACTGGAGTTTTTACTCCTAATTGAGATGCTTCAAATTGCATACCTGCAATATCTTTAGGAAAACAATGTCCACCATATCCTCGATCTCCATCAGGACCAGGTACCATCCAATGTGAATTTCCTAATCTAGTATCTAATTTTGCTAAATCAGAAGCAACATCATAATCAATGTCATTTGCTTCACAAATATCATAAATTTCATTAGCAAAACTAACTTTAACAGTTAAGAAATTATTAGTTATATATTTACACATTTCAGCCTCTCTAGAATTTACAACTTTAATAAGTACATTTGGAAATACTTCTCTAAAAACAGAAACTATTTCAAATCCTTCATAATCATTACAAGTTCCTATAATAATTCTATTTTGATTTTTAAAATCCTCAATAGCATTTGCTTCAGTTAAAAATTCAGGATTAAATGTAACATTACAATATCCTGTTAAAGTATCTAAATATTCTGTAGTTCCTGGCGGAACTGTAGATTTAATTATAAGAGTTGGCGTAGAACCTACTTTAGATGCTAATTCATCTATTTCTAAAACTACTTCTTTAACAATTGAAATTGAAGCCTGTCCAGTTCTTGCATCCATTGGAGTTGGAACACAAACAAAAATAATATTTGAATTCTTTACAACTCCTTCCAAATCTGTATTTGATTTTTTAGAATTAAACTTATCGTATAAAAAAAGTTTGTGGTGGTTTTTAAAACCTTCCTTGATTGCTCCTCCAACGAAGCCCTGTCCAATGATACCGATATTATGCATGTTGATGTTTTATATAGTTATTTTAATTATACTATATACGGCCCATTTGTTTCAACCTTTTTGGTTCTTACTCTTAAATCTAGAAGATGGATTTGATTTGCTATGTTTTGTCTTTCTGCCCTTAACTCGCTCTCTCCACATTTTAAACGAGGATTCTTTCATGTGTTTCCTCATTATTTTTCTAACATCATTTTCTTTAAGGCCAAACTGGAATTCTATCGCTTCAAATGGAGTTCTATCTTCCCATGCCATTTCTATAATTCTATCAATTTGTTCTTCTGTCATCTTAGTTCTTTTTTACACCATATCTATCTATGAAAGAATATGTGTTGTCTGATTTAGTTTCTCCACTTTGTTCTATTAGATTATTATTAGTTAAATAAACATTAAGATCTTTAAACTGATAATTAATCCATAAATCAATAGGACCTACTATTGGTAAATTATCTAATAATTTCTGAGCACCCTGTTTCGTTATAAATATTCCAGAAAACCACCAAACGCCATTATATAATTTTAATAGATCTTTAGAATGTTGTTCACATTGAAATCCAGTAGGAACTGGAAGCGCAGATACATATAGCATATCCCAATCATCTGGTAATTGATTATCAAATATGTCTTTTAATTTTTTCTCAATATTATATTGAAACGTGACATCGTCTTCTAGAATTAAAGCAACTGGAATATCATTATGTACAATATCCTTTAGGATTGAGTGATGTCCTAAGACAATATTACTTTCAGCTTCAGAACATTTAAGCATTCTATTCTTCATTCTCTCCGGTGAGATATGAGCATAGTCGGCAATCCTATCGATAAACCAATGGTGGTAAAATGAATATTCATTAACATGAATATTTGAGTCCCACATCTTAACTCCTTTAAACGCATTCCACCAAGTTACTTCTTGAGATAAATTTCCAGATTTAGTTTTTACCCACTTTAATTCTTTTGTTAAATTTGATTTACGATCAGTTCTATTTTCTAAATGTAGAATATATGTTTTTTGAACATAAGACTTCCAATCAATCCTATAACTCCTTAAAAATATTTTGAGTATTGTATGCAAGAATCTATACACCTTTGAGTGGATTTTAGATAGCCATGTGGGTCTATAGTGCATTTTAAATAAATGTAATTAAAGGTTATATATCAAAAATAAAGGATCCAGTTTTCAAACTTTATTATGACGGGGGCCCATTTGAAACCGAATCCTTTAATAGATATCTTATATATCAAAAAAAGAGACCATTGGCCTCTTAATTGCTTGACTGGCAGTCAAGCTTTGAGCGAAAGACCGGGTTCGAACCGGCGACCTACAGCGTGGAAGGCTGTCGCTCTACCAGCTGAGCTACTTTCGCATTTAAAGATTAATTAAATCTTTACTGGTAATGAACACTATTAGTATTCATGTTATTTATACCTTTAATATAATAAAGGTTTCAATAATATTAAATTATTTATCATCTTTTTTTAAGCTTCATTAAATAGAGCACTCTATAAAAATGATATGATGCTAGAATAGGTATTTGAAAAACTTCGAATAAAAATAAATAATAATTTGAATTAATTAACAAGAGTGGATATATCAACAAAGATAATATTCCAAATATTTTAAATCTTTTATCTTTAACCATAATATAGGTTGAGTTTATAAAAAATAAAATAGCAGTAGTATTATGAATAACTGGCCAGTCAGCTACATTAAATAGTGCAATGATTATTAATAAAACAGCAGATATTTTCCACTGTATTTCTTTATGCATCCATAAACCAAAAGAAACTCCAATTGTAGCAAGTGGAAATAAAACAGGTTCTACTACATGATAATCACTATAACTATCTTCAATTCCTAAAAATAATGGCAACAGTACCGCGTATAAGAGAGCGTAAACGCACAGCGCGAACCGAAGCCATAATTTATTCATCTATATCAAATTTATATTGTAGCTATTAAAAATGAATCGCCATTTGACATTGTAAACCTTAAGTTAGATCCCTCTTCCGTTATCGAAGATAAATTACCTGATAGCGTATTAACAGTAGCTCCACTAGAAGGTGTAATGTCTTCCATTTTCGTTATAGAAAGTACAACACCATTAGCACCTATAGAAACCCAATGTAGAGATGATCTAATTGGCATTCCAGCAGGAGATGATTGTATTATAAAACCTGCTCCTTCTGGAAAATAATTATTACCAACAGAGTCTCTATAAACTTTATCACCAACCTCAAGCATATCATACGTTTGTACGATATTTCCATCCGTATATAGACCATTTGAATAACTAAACCAATTAGTTGAACCTATTGTATCTGTGCTGTTAAAATGCTCAAATGTACATCCATAAGATTTAGTTAAATTAAGAGTATCAAAAGGTGCAACGTAATCACCATCTTTAGATCCAGCTCCAATTCTAGAAACCACAGAATAGACAAAGCTTAAATTTAATCCGCCAGGTCCTGCAGCACCTAAAACAGGTTGAACTACGTTAGGATCACATGTTGTTGATGTTGATGTTGTTTGTTTATAAAAATCAACACATTCTTCAACGTCTGATGCTGGCGTTCCGCTTAAATTAAGATTCCAATCTTCACTACCTGAATATGATTGAGTACCTGTGTGTGATATATGTTCAAATGTTATTACACCAGTACTAGCATCGTATGTAGTTACTCTTGCTGTTTGAATATTTTCAGGGCTAACAACTGGTGAAATAGTAATATATTCACCACCAATATATGATAAGCCAGCTTCTACCGTTAATGAACCTAGTGATTCATTAGGGCTACGGCTTTCATCTGTTCCGTGAGGAGCATCAAACACTGTATTATATTTTACTGAAGTTCCATTAGTTCCTGCTAAACCTGTTAAATTAATATTCCAATCTTCACTACCTGAATAATTTGCTGGCGCATAAATATGATTAAACATTAATGTAGTTCCACTATACGAAGTTACTTGTGCAATTTGAGTGCTTTCAGGGCTAACGACTGGAGAAATAGTAATGTACTCTCCCCCAATATATGATAAGCCGGCTTCTACAGTTAAACTACCTAAATCTTCGCTTGGATTACGACTATCCATATTACTATGTGGTCCGTTAAATGTTGTAGCATATTTTAAAGCAGGTCCCTGTACACCTTGTGGTCCAGCAGGTCCTGTTGATCCTGAACCAGATCCAGTATATGTTGAAGATCCATTTGCAAGATATTCATAAGTTAATTTAATAATATCAGTTGCTTGTAATTCAAATCCAGCTGCAACAGAATCAAAAACTAAAATCGATTGAGCAGGTAAATGACTAGTTGTTACCCCTTGCCATGAAAAATCTTCAATCTGTAATCCATTAACGTGAACTTTTACACCCTTTACTTCTCTAGCTTCGAATGTGTTCTTTATTCCGGTATTTCCTGTTACTGCAGTAGTTGTATATGATTCTACAACAGTTGTTACTCCAGTTAGAGCATTTAAACTCTGTTCTAATTGAGCAACTTGTTTAATTCTAATTTGTGCCATTGTTAATAATGATTTTTTTATTTATAAACTATATATCAAAAAAAACGAAGCCTTCATCTATTGAATAGGTGAAGGCTCCATGTGGGATTTAAGACCTGAGACTTATGCTATCTAGAACTTCTGCAGCTCTGCCTATAATCCCGATAACTTTAATATTTTTATATATCATTTATATAAAGATATTTTAAATAGTTTCGAGATAAACAAAAAAAGACTTACAAATTAATGTAAGTCTTTTAAGTGGAGAATATCAGAGTCGAACTGATGACCTCCTGCGTGCAAGGCAGGCGCTCTAGCCAGCTGAGCTAATCCCCCATTCCAATTATTTTATAGTCTCTATTGGCTGACTTTGCGTTTCCTTGGTAGATACTATATATCTCTAAAGGTTACGCTGAAGCTTTATTAGCTTCTGAAACTGCAACTCTAACGTCTTGTGCTAGGGTCTTAACAGATTGCATCGCTTTACGAACTCTTGTTCCTGCCGCTTTGTTTCCTTTTGTATCGAACTTTTCGACATCAGTTTGGATGTCTGTTAATGTTTCTTGTAATTGTGTAATTAATTCTTGTACCATGTTATAATTTATTTTAAATTTAGTTATTATACTGTTATATTTTTATTAGTTTCAATTTACTTTAGTTAATTCTTTTAATTGTTCTACACTTGCCATACCAATGTGCTTGTCTAAAATTGCACCGTTTTCAACAAAAAATAGAGCAGGTATTGATCTAATTCCGTATTTTGATGCAATATCTGCATGCTGATCTACGTTAATTTTTACTACAGTAACGTCTTTAATTTCTTCTTCGTATTTTTCTAAACTTTTTGCAACCATTTTACAAGGTCCACACCATGTTGCGTAAAAATCTACTAATACTTTTCCTTCTTCTGGGATCATAATTTTATTTGTTTATGTTTTTGATTATACTTAAAAATTGTTCTATGTTTCGTGAAAATAATACATCATTATGAGATCTTAAAAAATCATCAGGTAATTGCCACCATTTAGATTCTAATAATTCATCTATGATTTTATCGCTAAATCTTTTTTTAATAACCTTTGATGGAATTCCACCAACTATAGAATATGGAGGAACGTCTTTACTAACAACGCTTCCAGCTGCGATTACAGAACCATGTCCTATTGTAACGCCACTCATAATAGTACAATTCATTCCGATCCAAACATCGCTTCCAATAACAATATCACCATTACTTAATAAACATTCTGAATCGTCGTCTTTCCATGGATTTAAAAAGGTTGTTGTTCTTTGCCAGTCATGATTTCCACTTAATAAAAATTGACATCCGCTTGCAATAGAAACAAAACCACCTACTATAACTTTATATTCTTTAAAATGATGGTGTTCTGAATGCACTGTAGGATTCGAGTGGTGTTTATCTCCTAACACTGTGATTCTTACATTAGAAGAAGTTGCCTTCACGAGAGTGTCGTGATTTCCTGCAAGATTACTTAAAAATTGTCCTTTAAAATCAGCGATTAACATTATTTATAGTAATTGATTTCCTTGCTTCCAATGCGCTCTGTCATATAGCTTATTGTTATTTGGAGTTTTACTATAATAATAGAATGCTAAACTTCTTCTACATTCTCCTTCAGGGCATTGTAGAGGATCTGGATGTCCATGTGGCGCGTCTTCAATATTAAATAAAACAGCTCTATTAAATTGCGGAACGATTGATTTAAATTTTGAAGAAACATCAGATTTCCAAAGCTCTAATTCACCACCCCATTCTTTTTCCCAATCTTCATTTAAATATACTAATAAATTAACCTTACGATACATTCGATCTGGTCCCATTTTATCTGTATAATTAAAATCATGATGAATATTTAATAATCCACCTGGATATGTAACGTGAAATCCTCCACCTTCAAAACTCCAATCTCCTATAAGATCTTCAATACCTGTTAATTCTCTTAAGAATTCTAAAAATTCAGGATTATTAAAATATCTACAAAGTAAATTCATAGATGGTAACATTTTATCAAGTTCTTTTATTCCTCTTTTTAATAATTGAGAAGCATGTTCATCATCACCTCCACCGAATCTCCAAGAGTGTTCAGGCATTTGTGTTAACAGTCTTGCTTCAACTTCAACGTCTTTAATTATTGTAGGATCTACGAAATTATCAAACACAGTGTGTGGATATTCGTATGCACTGTTGTATGTTGATTTTAACGATTCTGCAGCCTGTTTTAGTTTTGGATTTAGCATGGTTTATTTTTTATTTTTAGGTTCGGCACTTATTTTAAAATAAGAGTCTTTATCTTTTATACATTTTTCACAATATGGAGTTCTATAATATCCTTTTTCTGGATGTCCTTTATGCATTTCACGATCTACTGTGTATAAGTCTTTATCTGGAAAATCATTTAAACATCCACTACATACTGTTATTCTAACTCTTCGTGCCATTCCTCTAATTTATTATTCATTTTCGTTAAATCCATCGTAACATCATTCGGAAAATGGTCAGGTGCTTCAGCCTTTTGAATATCAGGTTTACTTTTAGATGCAAGATCATATACCGATTTTGTTGGTGTTCCTATATTATATAATCCATTAGCACCAAGTTTCACCATTTTAATTAAAAGATCTGCAATTACATCTGGATTATCAAAATTTCCAATAACATTTGTAAATGCTTTATCATAAGGAAATGGATCCACCTTCTGTGCTCCTCTAAGAATTAAATAATTTTTACTGTGTTTTACAATATACTCATCTGCCAATAGCTTAGACATTGCGTATGCGTTTCCAGGAGATGCTTTAAAAGTTTCTTTAGCATTACTTCTTGAATTTTCATAAACATAGTCTGTTGAAAAGTGAACTAATTTAATATCTTTAGAATTACAATAATCTACTAAATCAATTACACCACGATAGTTTGTTTGAAATAAATCATCGATTTTTTCACTATACGTATCTGTATTTGCAATAAGATTAATAATAGTTTGAGTTCCTTTGGGAATACATGCTCCCCATGTCGATGTTCGATTAATATCAAATCCATGCTCTCTTCGAGATGCATAATTCCATCCACTTAATCCGATAACCGAACTCCCAAGAAGCCCATCTCCTAAAATAACATTCATATTAAAAGTCTCTTTTATTGTTGTATATTCCCTTTATCACTGGAAATCTTAATGAAATACCTCCATCTTGATTTTTAGTTTCTTCAAAGTATTGTACTGTTATTGTTTTACCAATAATTTCTTCTGGGTTTTTAAAGTAATGTCTACGTTGTTCTTGTGAAAATCCACTACCAACGTCAACTTTAAATCCTTTATGTTCTATCACAACGTTTTTCAACATTTCTTCTTCAATCTCTTTTCCCTCAACAATTACTCTATTGATTGAATTTTCAACAGCGACTACTATGTATTCTGCATCTACAAAAGATTTTACTTTTAAGATATCTGAAGATCTTTTACCTTTATAGATTGTATTTTTACGAAGCATTAATCCTTCCCATCCTCCATCGGCGGCATCTTTAATATGCTCTTCTAATTGCTCATCATCTTCAACTATTGTTTGTTGAATCATAGAAACATAATTATTTAGATCTTTTCCATAAATATCCATAAACGCATCTAACGCTTCATATCTTTTACTGAATACGTTTCTAGATGTTTTTTGTTCAAAATTTTCTGGAGTTAAAATATCAAATGCAATTAATCTTGGAAAATCAATTGTATGGTTTTTACGTTTAATTTCTTTAATAATACCTTGGAAATCTTCATCTCCTTTTTTATCTAAGATACAAACTTCTCCATCTAATACTACGTTTTTAATTCCAGTAACTTTAATTACGTCTGCAATTTTTTGCAAAGTAAAAAACTCTTTACCTGATCTAGAATAAAATCTAGCATTACTATTTGCATCAACTTTACAAATACATCTAACACCATCTAATTTACGAGAAACATACCATCCTTCGTTCCAATCTATTTTCTTTTTAGTTTTATCGTTATAAGCCTCCGCGAGTGCAACATCAAATGTTGGTATCAATCCTGGTATAACTTTATTAATTGTCGATGCCGTAGATCTTGTTTTTAGGTTACGATCTATGATTGACCAGATCACATCCTCAAAGACTATGTTTTCTTTAACAAATCTATTAACGTTAGCAATTGCGTTGTGACCAGTGGCCACTCTATCATTCAGGTCATCAAGTAATAGAAAGAAATCGTTATAAGTGTTAGGATGTCCTAATAAATCTGCATTTTTCTTACAATTTTTAGAGGTTACTCCATATTGTTTGAAAGTATTATACGTATAATTTAAAGCTTTTTGAATTACCTCATATCTAGAGAAATCCTTTAAGACGTTAATCTTATCAGTGTTAGAGTTCGTTGCGTTAGAGGCATCGATAAAATTTTTAATAGTTTGAAAGTCTGTATACATATCTTCTTGTTTTATTATAATACTAATATAAGCAAAATAGTTGGGATAAAAAAACTTTAAATGATTTTTTTTAGATAATTTATTAATTTATTTATTTCCTTATTCTTAATAACACTATCTGCCCAGTTTATATCAGATTGAAATACTTTACCAGTACCAAATACTTTAGGAATTAAATCAAATTTAATTCTAGCCCATGTTGGATTAAATTTAAATCTTAATTTAGTGTTATAGTTTAAATGAAAGAAAACGTTCTTTTTCTTTAAAAGAGATTTATAATTTTTACCATCATATTCAAATCCAAAATCTCTAGAAATAACTTGTTGAAAAAACCCTTCCATTACTGGAGAAATTCCACCTAAATACACATTAGAAATAAAATGAATATTATCTGCTTTTTTAATACTATTCTTATAAGATCTTGCGATCATGTTTTTCATAGTATCAATTCCAGCAACAGGGTCGAATCCACTACTATATAAATCTATAACCTCGCAATCCCATCCTTTTTTAGAATATAAAAGCTTGATTGTAGGCGCTAATAATTTATATGATATACCTATTTGATTTGAATCTGAAACTATAATTAATACTTTTTTAGGCATTTAGTCTTCGAATTTTATATTTATAAGTTCTGTAACATACCTTGCATAGTCATATCCTTGATTGTCTACAAAAAATACTTGATTATCTGTTGAAAGGATATAAAATTGATGTTTTTCAGAATCTATTCCCATTTGACCAAAAAATCCCATAGCATTTTCATTAATACCATTTCCAAAAATACTATCATCAACCGGCACTTCAGGAAGATCTACGAGGGCATCTTTAATATTTTGTGGAAGATTAAAGAAATCTGTTGAAGTTGTATCTTCAGCATCGAAAGGCTTCCTAGCCATTCTTATTTTACCGGTTTGAAATGCGTCGTAAAAAAGGTCTCTGGTGTTGTTTTCGTAGTCAATCATAATGTTTATTTATTTGTTTTTTAATTACTATACTAATATAACAAAAAAACCTGACATAAAAAAATTATAGAGCTTTTATTTGTCAAGTTTTTTTAATTTCTGGCCGGTCAATTGATATGCTTCAGATAAAATTAAATGTGCGTTCTCTATTTTATTTGAAACTTCTTTATCAAGTTTAGAAACTGGATGTTGAATCAAGTGATTGTCAATATTGTTTAATATAATGAAAGTTCTATCAAGAATTTCACGATAATGTGATTTTTCAAGAAGATGAACGGGTCCTGGCATTAATCCTCTAGTTTTTCATATTCATAAACACCTTTAATAATATTGTTCAATGCTATTCCCTGTGATTTATCGTTTGAAAATGCTAGATAATCAACTTCACTAACATCTCTGTATACATAAGTACCGTGTTTGAAAGTTACGATTAAATCTTTAGTTTTAAAATTGTAAGTAGATGCTTCAACAGTAGATGAATCATATACGTTAGTTTGTGTTTTAATCATTAGATGTTGTTTTGATTTAAAGATTATACACAATTTAAAGTAAAAGTTTACGTAAAAAAGAATATTCTTTTAAAGAAAGATTTCTTTTTCTCCTTTTTCTCCTTTTTCTTTTTAATTATAGGCTCTGAAGAAAGATCATCAATTGCAGTCCATATCTCATAGTGCATTCCAAAGTCTTCATATTTATATATTGAATGTCCTCTGTCAGCCCATTCAGTTCCCCATGAATTTCTAAGAATAAATCCATCTTTATCATATCCTACAATAACTAAACCGTGCCCGCCTAGAGGTCTTTGACCATGTCTTGCTTTCCAAAAACTATCACTTGTATTATAAACTGGCATCGCAATATAAGCAGGGCCATTTTTATATAGAGATTTCTTTAAACCTTCAATTGTCATAATTCTAGCGTATCCTAGAATTTTATGATTAGCGGCTTCTTTCATTACCTCTTCTGGAATATCTTCAACACTTTTCCATCTACGCTTAAAGCTTTTTCTAAAAGGTATACCATATTTCTGTAGAATTTTCATAGTATCTCTAGGTGTCATTCCCTTATCCGGGTAATTTGATCTTAGATTATATACAAAAAATCTACTAAGACTTTGGGTTGATCCATAGTCTTTCCATTCATGATACATTTTGATAGCAGCAACAGCATAGGCTGAACAAGGGCCATCTGCTCCTTGGTGCCAGGCGGCTGGTAAATTTCTTCTGTAATCTAGTGATTTGGGATAATCGAAAACGGGATTATTAATACTTTCGATAATTAAATCTCTGCCATCGTGCTGAGACGCTTCTATATTAAGTTGTTCTTTATTTAATTCCATTAATTATATATCTTAAAAAAGTAAATAAGGCTTCCAGCTTTCATAAATATAGTTTAACTGTTTTAATAACATTAAATAGTGTGGCTTTCTAGGTATTTCTATTTCAACACCAAATTCTTCAAGATCTAAACTTGCTTTTTTATTATTACAAGATTTGCATGCCGTTACTAAATTATTCCACTTATTTCCTCCACCTTTACTTTGAGGTATAACGTGATCAATTGTTAAATTCTTTTTCATATTAGAACCGCAATAAACACATGAGAATCCATCTCGCCGCATAACGTTAATTTTAGTTAAAGGTACTTTATGATGATCTGTTTTAATATACTTAGGAACTCTAATAATTGAAGGCTTATTAATTTTAAGATCTTCATCAACTAGTTTAAAATGAACAGGGTGGCTTTCAATAACCTCAGCGTTGCCTTTATACACAATGACAAAGGCTCTAGTAGAGGGTATAATGCTTCTCGGTATATAACTTGAATCTAATACAAGGGTTTTCTTAAAATCTGCACCCATTCATCTTTATAGTTTTGTTGATATTTCTATTTATATAAACTATAAATGTATTGTTTCGTATTTATCCGCAATAAAGATAACCGTAAATTCCTTCTACTTTTCCATTTGAATCAAATGAACAATTTTGCATACATTTACCCACTGTAAAAGGCGCCATTATTTGTCTTAATTCATATTGTGGTATACCATCTACAACATTAGTTATAACATATTCAACGGGCTGTTTCATAACATAACCTGGTGTATCTGAAGAACATACTAAATCACCAACAAGTACTGGTCCATTTTGATTACAAACTTTCATACCTAATAAATCTTTTTCAACAGAATCGCCAATAGATGCAACGCGCCAAAGGCTTTTAGAATCTCTATCAATTTCTTGTAATTTATTACCAAAGGAATCTCTATAGTGGTGATCTTGTTCTATAAAAACTCTAGGAGTTGAGACATATTTATCAGCAACGCTAGGTTTTATAGAATAATCAATCTCTTCCCATAAAATACCAACAATACCAGTATCTTTAGAAGAAGAAGCCTTTATTAATTCATTATTATAATCTAATTTTACTAAATCACCAACCTCGATCAATACATCGTTTCTTTTAATATGAGTATGTGATAATGTTGCTGTTCGTGGGCCTCCTGGTTCAGTAAGCTCATCATCGTCGCTTTTATAAGATACATCATTTTTAAAATCAGAAACTTTCACATCACCTAAATATGCATCATTCCTCATTATAAGTTTACCATTAGAATTTCCTTCATTAGAAATTGCAAAGAAATCCGCCATAACAGAACCCCCAACTGTAACATTACCTGCAAGATCTAAATCACCCCTAAACTTCGCGTTACCATCTGGATCAAGATAGAAATTCTTAGCGTTAATAGCTCCTTTACTTAAATTAATACCCATACCAACGTTGGTAGTTGCATTAGGATCTTGTATGGCATATCCATCCCACGCAGCATCCTTTAAATCTGTCACTGTTTCATCGTTTGAATTTTTCATTTCAATTGCAAAATGACCTGATTTTAATATTCCAGTTTCAATTGTACCACCATATATAGTAGTTGTTGTTTGTACATAATCACTTAGATCAGGTACGACACCAGCTGCTCCTTGTGCACCAGCATCACCTTTAGCACCTGCAGCCCCTTGAGATCCTTTAACACCAGTAGATCCCTGAGATCCAGTATCTCCTTTATTTCCTTTAATTAATGACCATGTATAATCAGCAGGATTTTCAGATTCTACGCTTGTTGTTTTGTTAAAAGCAAAACCAATATATGGCTTATTTATACCTTTCTCTGCTGGAGAATTAAAGAAGCCAATAATACCATCTCCTGAATCAGCATACCTGATCCAAGTATATGTTGTTTGGCCGTTTGCTCCTTGAGCACCTTCAATTCCATCACTACCGTCTGTACCATCTTGACCAACTAATGAATTAAGGAAATCTGTAGTATTTCCCGTATTTCCAGCAGCTAACCATGCATTATATGCACTATCACCATCAGCTCCGTCTTGGCCGTCTACTCCATCAAAATAATCTGTACCTTTAACGGGAGTATATCCATCAGCTCCATCAGCTCCTTTAATTAGTGACCATGTATAATCAGTACGGTTGGTAGATTCTACGCTTGTTGTTTTATTGAAGGCAAAACCAATGTATTTTTTATCTGCAGGGGAATTACTGAATCCCTGTGAGCCATCTCCTGAATCAGCATACCTGATCCAAGTATATGTTGTTTGGCCGTTTGCTCCTTGAGCACCTTCAATTCCATCACTACCGTCTGTACCATCTTGACCAACTAATGAATTAAGGAAATCTGTAG
>Ga0228669_1000473_pt1 | contig 21623 bp, 10 predicted proteins | sample 84DmetaG_FD_182700 | JGI IMG/M metagenome (GOLD analysis project Ga0228669, IMG submission 182700) | Seawater microbial communities from Monterey Bay, California, United States - 84D | ecosystem: Environmental > Aquatic > Marine > Coastal | place: USA: California | collected 2016-10-11 | reverse complement strand
TTTTTAACACATCACCGTTAGTACCCCCTGTTGCAGGATCTGCTACAACTTCTGGAGTAGTAGCCATACCTGAATCTCCAACTAAGGCACCAGCAGGAAGAGCTGTTTCAAAATCCTCTAATAGGTCATATACTACAGGAGCAGTCCAAGTAATATCATCAATTATTACTTGTTTTGATGTAATATTAACAATTTCAATAATTATATCTCCAGTAATATTTATATTTGGTACTGAAAAAACTTGTTCTTCATTGTTATCAAAAGGGGTTGATGTACCTTGAGATACGCCGTTAACAAACAGCTCTACTTGTCTATTGCCTGCACCTGTAAAACCTTTGTAAAGTTTAACTGAAAAATTTCCAATACCGCCTGATATGGTGCTTGAAGTTATTTTACTACCACTAGAAACTCTTCTAAGCATCAAGGCAGGTAGTGATATTCCTGAACTATTGCTGTCATTGTTAGCATCTCTTGAGGCTATATATGACCAAGTAATTCCAGAATTCCCAACAAAATTATTATCTGAATAGGAGCTATTTGCTTCTGAATTTGCAAAATCTTCTAGACCTTGCCCAAAAGAAAACCCAGAAATTAATAAGGTTAAAATTAAGGTTAAAATGTAATTTTTTTTCATAATTAAATTGAATTAAGATTATTGAATCTCAAATATCATCAATTTTAACCCTTACATACTCAAAATTAACCCATACAAAAACTATACAGTACTTGTTTTTAGTGTTAAACTCCGTTATATAAACACAACATTGCTATTTCTATTCACCAAACTTCACTTACTCATCCTTATCCTAAATACCCCAATAAGATCCAACATCTCACTCAGAATCTACTTTTCAAGACTCATCAAACGGGAAGAAATAAGAGATATTTATGCCTTTTTTTAGATCAGGTTTGAGAATTGATAAAATATTTCGTGAGATTTTTTTCTGATGGAACTGTCCCTACCAAATTAGCCCTTCACTTGGTCATACTTTTTCAGTAATAATTTCTTGTTTTCTTGCTCGAAGAGCCTTTGGTGCATATCTTTCATATATGGCAATGAATAGGACTGATGATGGACATCCAAAAAGGATAACAGTTGGCTAGAATAATATGACTAACTTCAGAAATAGTTGGTCTATCTTAAAATTCATAGTAAGCATATACATATCTTAAAATTATATCTTCAGTAATTGCTTCATTAACTTCATTTATAAAACTTATCAGTTAAAAGCTAATTTTTTTTAAATAAACTTATAGAATCATTATTATTAGTAACTAGATACATTTTGGCTCTATTGTTTATTTTCAAAGAAGAAATAGTTCGGCTGTCTGTGGGTATATAGAAACCGCTTTTAGTTGGAGAGATAAATCTAAATTCATTGTTACCATCTCCTAAAAATAATGAACCATACCCAGCATCGTATCGAACAGTTTCGACTTCTACACCATAATGATTACCCACAAGTAAAATATCTTTAAAACCATCATTATTAAAATCGTCAACTAAAGAATTCTTTATTGGACTAATCTGAGCTTGTATGGGGAGTTTTTGTAATGATAGGGTTCCATTATTATTAATAAGAATGATACTTTCAAAATTACTTATTTCAAGAACAACAGCTTCTTTAACAGTTTTCTCTGGAAGAATATCTATAAGTTTAGAAGAGGCAAAACTATGGAAATCTTTAAATTTTTTTCCAACATAAGGCATTTGTTGCGTAGTACATTCTCGACCTCTCATTGGTACATAACCGTCCTTGTAATATTTAGCTAGAACTACATCGTTTGTTCCATTACCATCAAAATCATTTGCATACACTTTGAATGGATGTTCTTTAGAAGCTTTAAATTTATTATTCTTTCCTAGGTTGCCTAGTATATAATCATCATCTCCATCATTATCAAGATCATCTTTTGTTATGGACCACCAAATACCTCTTGTATCATTATTGACACCAAACTTTTTTGCATTGTCAGTAAAAAAACCCTTACTGTTTTCTAGTATTTTAATTTCCATCCACTCTCCAACAATCAAAAGATCTTGATCATTATCATTATCTATATCAGAAAAAACAGCATCTGTAACCATTCCAATATTTATTAAATCTGGAGCTACTTCTTTGGGCGCTTCTTTTAAAATTCCATTTTCATTAATTAAGATATAACTTGTTGCAGGGAATGTATACTTTCCTGGAATAAGTCTTGTGCCTATGAATAAGTCTAAGTCTCCATCTGCATCAACATCTGAGGCTTTTACAGTTTGTGAGCTTTCGAATATATTTGGAACTGCTTTGTTATCTTTTGTAAAATTTCCTAGACCATCATTTATATAAACCCTATCTTTTAATAAGATATTTCCACGGTTAAACTCACTACCCCCACTAGCTACGTAAAGATCTTGATCACCATCACCATCTAAATCAAAAAAAAGAGCTCCTAGGTCTTCAGAGTCTCTATCTTTATTCCATGGATTTGACTTACTCTTTTTGAATTTTCCACTTTTAGTTTGAAGAAATAAGGCTCCATTTTGTTTAGCAGCACCTCCAATGAATACATCCTCTAACAGATCTCCATTAACATCTGCTATTACAGAAAAAGGGCCGTTAATAGAAAGCTTGTGGGGCAGTAAAACTTCTGTATCAAAATCATTAAATTCATTTTCATTATGTTTGAAATTGAAACCAATATTTGTAACATTTACTTTAGATAATAATGTTTTTACTTTTGAAGAAGTTTTAGATTTTAAACTTGATTTGGAATATTTAACAGTAATTGTTTTGTTAGCTTTAACGTTTTTGTACAAGTTAACCCTACCATCAGGCCAGATAATCTCTACAGATTCAACTTTCACATCTGTACCTAAACCAAAAAATAGCCCAGGCTCAACAGAAGAAAAGTACCCTCTTGTTACAATATTTTCCGCAATTTGTTTCTTTCCATTGTGGTAAATAATTGCCTTTGCACCATAACCAAATTTATTCAATTTAGACCCTATAAGTTTGAATTTCAAAAAATTACCAGTTGTCTTATTTTCGTAAACAAATGCATTTTGTTCCATATTATTAACAACCACATCTAAATCACCATCATTGTCTAAATCACCATAAGCCATCCCGCTGGAAAAACTTGGGGTATCAAAACCCCATTTTTTTGAAACTTTTTCGAATTTGAAGCCTCCTGTATTTTTAAAAATATAGTTAGAAATAGGGACAGAGGGCGCACTTTTACTTATTTCAAATAATTGTTCTGCAGTTGTATTTCTATCTAATTTTTTTAAAAGAGATAAGTAATCATTATTTTCAACATCTCTTTTTATGCCGTTACTTACTATAATATCTTTCCAACCATCATTATCTAAATCAACTAAAAGACTAGCCCAGCTCCAATCGGTACTAGAGATTCCAGCAATATTAGCAATATCAGAAAAACTTCCAGAACCTGTATTTATTTGTAAAGTGTTAGACATATATTGACGGTGAGCACCGGCTTTCACTAAAGACTCAAACCTATCTGTACTCATTGAAGCCATATTAGTTTTTGACCTGTAATGATCTTCAGGAGTCATGTCTGTTGTAAATAAATCAATATTACCGTCATTATTTATGTCACCAGTATCAGAGCCCATACTTAATTGAGTAATGTGTTTTAATTTTTCATTAATCACATTTTTAAAAGTACCATCACCATTATTATAATACATGAAATCAGGCTCTGCATAATCATTGGCTACGTATAGGTCTATCCAACCGTCGTTATTAAAGTCTGAGGCATTAACACTCAATCCATATCCAAAATTTCTGGAAATACCAACCTCCTTTGAAACATCAATAAATTTCCCATTTACATTTCTGTAAATTCTATCTCTGAACAGAGAATAATCTTTTTTTGGAATTTTATTGAGTAAAAATAATTTTTTATCTGCAGGTTGGTTTACTTGATACATATCCAAATCACCATCATTATCCATGTCAAAGAAAACAGCTTGTGAGGAAAATCCCTCATCCGCTAATCCAAATGCATCAGCAGATTCTGTAAATGTTAGGTCTTTATTATTTATAAATAATTGATTTTTCCGTTTTTCTGGATCTAATGAATTACCGTTTCTACTTACATAAATGTCTAAATATCCATCAGCATTTACATCTGCCATAGTAACGCCCCATGACCAGCCTGGAGTTTTTGAAATTTTTGATTTTATCGTAATATCTTCAAACTTAAAGCTTCCTTTATTTAAAAATAATCGATCTGTAACCTGATTCCCAGCAAAAAAAATATCCTGCAAACCATCATTGTTAATATCACCAATGGCAACTCCAGAACCATTATATATGTGCCCAAAGTAAAAGTGATTGAAAGAACTTGTTTCTTTGATGGTATTATTGAAATCAACACCTGTTTGTTCTGAAGACAATAGTTCAAACTCCCCTATAATTCCTGTTGAATTAACCTCTCTTGTAGAGGTATTACAAGAACTAATAAAAGTTACTACTAGAATTAAAACTGAAACAAATGAAGTGTTGAATTTCATTTTCATGGATTAGATTTTTTTGCTATTATAACAAATTTAATAATATTATGCGGCATGGTAAAAATTGAAGATAAATAGAAATAATAATTATTTCTGAAACTTCAATTGTTCATCCTTATCCCAAACACCCCAATAAGATCCAACATCTCCTTCAGAATCTACTTTCCAAGACTCATCAAATGAGGAGAAATAGAAGATATCTATGTCTTCTTCTTTAGACCAGTTTTGAGCATTGATAAAATATTTCATGGCATTTTCTTCTGATGGAACAGCTCCTGCCAAATTAGAACCCTCACTTGGCCATCCTGTTTCAGTAATAATTACTTTTTTACCTTTCCCTGCACGAAGCGCTCTTTGGTACATATCTTTCATGTATAACAATGAATAATCTTGATGGCACCCTTCCCAAAAAGGATAACAGTTGGCTAAAATAATATCACACGCTTCAGAAATAGCAGGCCTATCTTCAAACTCATAGTAAGCATCTACATATCCTACGGGAACGTCTTCAGTAATCCCTTCTTTGACCTCATTTATAAATGAAAGTAATTCTTGTTCTGATAAGTCTTGTCTGTACATTACTTCGTTACCAACAGCGGCTATGTCTACATATCCTTCATTTGCTAACTTAATTAGACCTGCAATTTCTTTTTTATTAATCTCTGCATCGTTTCCTAGCCAAGCACCAACAAATGTTTTGATACCTAATTCACGTGCTACCTTAGGAATTAATTCATTTCCTTCTGTACACGAAAAAGAACGTATCCACTTTGTATAAGGCTTTATAATTTTTAATCGGCGTCTAATCTGATCTTCTGTTAATGTATCTCCTGGTTGCTGACCCTCTTCATAAGGGCTTGAACAGAATCCATGAACTCCATCGAATAAAACCTCTTTAAAAATAGCTTTTAATTCTTTTGTTGATTTTTTAGATAAATCTACGTTTGTTAACGATAGAATCTTTTCTTCTCTTACTGACATTTTTTAAATACTCTTTAATTTTAATTATTTGTTATTTGTGTATTTTTTCTTTTTTCTAATTCAGCTCTAATTTCGGTAGCTCTTTCTTCTGTAATACTATAATTACGCATGATAAGCATCGCTAAAATTGTTCCTATCATTGGGAAAAAACAAAAGAAAGCATGCAACCCATCAACCGCAGCTTGTTGGTCTGTAGTTGCTAGATCTGAGTTAAAACCCACCACAGTAATAATTACACCACTAAGTGCTCCAGCAATTCCGTAGCCTACTTTTACCATCCACCAATAGATAGCCCCAAAAATACCCTCTCTACGCTTTCCGGTATTTATTTCATCAATATCTATAACATCTGCAGTCATAGACATCATAATGGTAAATAAACTTCCTATACCAAAAGAAAAGAAAGGCAATGCAATAATATACATCCATGGTTTTCCCGGAATAAATAAGAAATAAAGCATGATATATCCTACCAACGAAATTGATTGTGATAACATAAAAGCTTTTTTCTTTCCTAGTTTTTTTGACATCCAAGCAACAGCCGGAATAACAATAAAAGTTGTTCCTAATGCACCTAAACATCCAAACATAGAGACCCATATTCCGCTGGCACCAGCATCTCCGTTAAATAATTTATAAACAATTACAAAAAAAGTAAGGGCAGCTACTGTGTTAAAGGCATTAAATATTAAAAAAGTTGCCCCACATAATTTTCGAAATTCTTTGATTTTAAATGCAGCTACAAAACTTTCAAATATTTTCATGATACTATTCCCAATATTTGCAGAGTTTAAAGGTTCATAGTCTTCGTCTAGTGTTGAGTCGCTTTTTATAAAAATTGCGGGCACCATAGCACAAATTGCACAGGGTATGGCAACCCAAATTGCCAATTCTTTTACTGCAACATCTGCAGATGGAAACCAGCTTTCATCATACATAATAATCCAAAACAAAGGGGCAATTACCCATGCCCATTGCCCAATAAATTGGGCTATTGCCATAATGTTTGTGCGTTCATGAAAATCATCACTCATTTCATATCCCATGGCTACATAAGGAACACTAAAAATAGTTAGACCTAAATAAAATACTAAAGACCACAAGAAGAAATACCAAAAGTTGTATTCTACTCCATCAGCCTTACTCAACTGCCACATAAAAATATAGGCAAGACCCATAAGGATTCCTCCAATTAGAACATATTGTCTTCGTCTTCCCCATTTAGACTTTGTATTGTCTGAAATAAAGCCCATAATTGGATCAGTAATTGCATCAAAAATCCTAGGGAAAAGAAATACTAAAGACCACATCCAGCCAGAAAAACCTAAATCTTCAACCAAAACAACCATAAAGATTCCTAAGATGGCTGGAAACATTTGGTTGGCTAACATCCCAAAACCAAAGGCTATTTTTTGTCCCATAGGGACTTTACTTGTTGTAGACATAATTATTAAATCGTATTAATTAATATTGTTTGTATTGCTTGTGCGTTTATTGAAATGGTAGTTACTTCTGATCCTAATGAAAGTTGAAAACTTTTTTGAGTTGTTCCTTCATTAAAAATGACCACGGCAATTGATCCATCGGTATTTTTTGCAGCAGTAACCATTAAATCTTCATCTGATTTTTTGACCTCTATAATTTCAGCTTGAGGTCTAATGTATTTACTGAAATGTGCCATCGTATAATATATAGGAGTAAAGTAAACTTCGTCTTTTTCTGGATCTACAATTACAGGAGCTACGCACCAGTTTTTAAACCAGTTAGGACCTCCCTGAGTGTCTAAAACCATGTTCCAGTCTACCCAACCGTCTACCCAGTTGTTTAGACATCCAATAATATCTCTGGCATACCTGTTTACAGGTGCATACTTAGGGTGTAGATGTTTGTCTTTTTCAGAAGCCCAGTCCCAACCCCAGTCTGTTGCTTCTTTACTCCAGTACCAATCATCATCTTGCCATTTAGGGATTTCTGAATCTACACAACCCTCCGTTTCAATTAAGTACTTATTAGGAGCTTTGTTGTGTGCATATTGTAATGCATCAGGGAAAAAATCATAGGTACTTTCATACCAATGAATAGCTGTACCATCAAAGTATTTAGAAGATTTATCATCTCTATACATTTCATCTACCCATTCTTGTAAACCTGCTCTATTTTGGTCGTAACCTAAGATTATTTTATTTCCATAACCATCTTTTTCTAATTTTGGACCTAAATGAAATTGAACAAAATCAGTCATTTCTTTTGGAGTATAGTGCATGCTTTCCCAATTATCTCCATTACCATGTGGCTCATTTTCAACTGTAACCCCCCAGATATCAATACCTTCAGCCTTGTATGCTGTTAAGTATTTTGAGAAAAATAACGCCCAAGTATCATAATATTTTGGAAGTAATTTACCACCAACCCACTTATTATTATCTTTCATCCAGGGTGCAGCAGACCATGGTGATGCTATGATTTGGAAGCCATCTTCAGAAATTTTCATAGCGTCTTTAATCATTGGAATAAGATCGTCTTTGTCTTCTTGGATAGAAAAATGTTTGAGCTCTACGTCATTCTCAACAGGAGAATATGAATAGTTTGATAATGAAAAATCACATGAGTTCATGTGTGTTCTAGTTAGTGAATAGTTAGCTCCTTCTTTTGAAAAATAGGCACTTAATATTGTATCACGATTTTTAGAACTTAATTTATTTAATAAATAAGCAGAAGCTTCTGTAAAAGAACCACCAAATCCAGTAATTTTTTGATATGTTACTTCCGGATTAATACGAATAGAAGAAACTTCACTAGCCTTTATAAAACTAGTTACTTGGCTTAATTTATTTCCATTTTTTGAAGTTTCTATAACTTTTACCGATAAAGATTTTTCTGATGTGCAAGAGAGGACACTCATAAAGATTAGTGTTAAAAAAAAGTATATCCTGGTTAATTTCATTTCACTGTATATTTTTATAATGTGGTATTATTTTTTTTGAACGGAGGAACATGTACTTCTAAAAGTAAACTGTCTTTATTTCCGTTATACGTTTTTGTAATTGAATTTTTATTTCTACCCAAGCCATCAAAAACCCCTTCATCCACTAAATCCCACAGGGCGTATTTAGCTTTGCCATCAATAGTAAACAATCCAAAGTGATTTTCTGAACCTTTTGGATTTGGAGCATCTTTCCAAACTTCATCAAAAGCTTCAAAATAGAAACATGAGATACCAGCTTTTGCAGTCCATTCTCTCATATGCCAATAAAATAATGCCTCTTTATATTCATCAGTTGCTTTACTTCCTTTATTACCATAAAGTCCGTTTGAAAACGAGGCCCAGCCTGTTTCTCCAATATGTATTGGTTTTTTTATCCCTAGACTTTTTAAGTAGTTGGCAACACTATCATATTGAGATGCTGCATAATCTCTGGCTCTTAACATGATATTATTTACTTTCTCTATGTTGGGTTTTTCTTCTTTTGTATACCAAAAAACAGGATTATAATGAGTGTCATGCATAGGGTAGGTGTGCATAGAAATATAATCTACTTCTTCAATAAGTTTATTTAAATCTTCTGTGTGATATTCATCACTTCCGCCTCCCCAAGAAGCAAAATTATCTGAACTGGTAATCCAAAGATTTTTTGGAAGTTTCTTTTGCTTTTTTAAGTCTTGAAGATAAGACACCCATTTAAGTATTACCGACGGCTGTACATAATAATTTGTTGCCCATTTTACCATTGCCTCGTTTCCTACAGCTATAATTTTTACAATACTTGGGTATTTATTTGCCAATGAAACAGCTCTAGCTATTTCACTTTCATTTTGATCGCTCTCTATTTGGTGATCAACAGGATGATTAGTCCAAGCATTTTTACAATCTATCCAAGCGCCTAACATTACATACATTTCAAAAGAGGGGTTTTCACTCTTTAGTTCTCGTATGGCCTCAAGGATTGTTTCTGCTTGAGCTAATTGAACATTATAGGTCCTTAGAATTTTAATTTTCATAGCATGAAGAATTTTCATGTCTTCTTTTATTTCTGCTACAGTTGGCTGAATACCTCTGGTAGATTTTCTGTATCCACCATAGGAAATGGCTAAATAATTTGGGTTTCCTAATATGTCCTTTGCTGTCAATTGTATCTTCTGTTTTGGGTTTTTTTGCAATTTTTCGTTCTTTTTATCATCTTCACAAGACAATATGATGCATGAAATGGCTATGGTGTATAGATAAAATTTCAACCTCATCAACTTTCTTTTCCTATTTTAAATATGAGTTATTTACATGTGCTTTAATTTGAACAACATCTCCAGTTCTTTTAAATATTTTTTCGCTTGTTTTGTGATCTATAGTCAATGCATCAATTTTAGAAGAAGTGCCATCTTTAAAAATGATCTCTAAGCAATCTTTATCGGAAATGTGATAAATAATAGGTACTTGACAATAGGTAAATGCGAGAGAATTAGTCGGGATTATGATACTTTGGGTTCCTCTGAAAAGGCTTAAATATTCAAAACTTGTTTCTTTAGAAAGAAACTCTTCTTTTCTTAATAAGCAAGGATTAAAATACAATTTACCATGTTTTACAAAAACACCTAATTCACCAAACCTAGTGATAACATCCTCTTTTACTTGACCAGTCATTCCAGGTTGTTGAGCACCTTTTCCTCCTGGAGTGTGAGAGTAGGGATCTGTTGGAAAAGCACCATATAATTCTGGTGATTTATGAACACCTATACCTTCATTTATTTCGTAGAAGTGTTCAAGTAGATGACCAATCATTTTCTCATCTTCCCCATTAGAGACTGCTTGCAAACAAGACTCTTGAACAGCTAACAATAATTTTGAAACCATGTGCCAATAGATAGAGCCTAATCCTTCATAACCATAAAATGTACCTGATCTACCTGTAAATGCTTTGTGATTAAAAACATCTTCAAAAGCTTGAAGAATTTTCGGAGTATCTGAGGCTAGCAGATCATTGTATTTTGAGCCAGTTAGTTTTTCTAGGGCTTCAGTAACATCATTTGCGTTTTTAAAATTACCATTAAAATGATATGCACCGTTTACATCTCTTTCAATAATTTGAACAGCATTATCTTTTAACATTTCTTGAAACAACTTAGATGATAAAACAGCATCTTCCGAAATTGTATTTCTATCTAAAAACCCTTTAAGTTCTTTGAAAGGATAAAGCAAATAACTGTATTGATCTTTTCTAAAAAGCTTACTTTCTTTTAAGGCGTTCAATACATTTAAAGTTTCTTTACCGTCTAGATAACCAGAACTTAACACAGCAACCTGACCCTCTAACATTTCACTTAAGTAGCTTATAGAAACAGAGTTGTCGTTATTTACTGTCATTAAATTGTAAGCATGATACAAATTATCTGAACGTTTGTTCGCTTCAATAGAATGTTCTAAGTATGACTTACTTAGGCTTACAAACCTTTTTAATTTGTCAAAAGATAGTTTTGTTTTTCTACCAGAGAATGCATGGTTATAAACTTGCATTCTAAACTCACTTCCAGCTTCTCCTAGCGCATCAAGAATTATCTTTTTATTCTTATTATTAATTGATGATGATAATAATCCTTTATTCTTCTCAAAAGTAGCTAGCACTTTATCAAAAAATTGTAATATTTCATTTGAAACTTCAACTTCGTGAGTAGAGGAACTTTCTAATAATTCTTCAAAGAAATTGAAAAAACGGTTTAAGTAATACAAAGTAACCATAGAAACTCCGTTCCCAACAAGGGCATTGTTGGCATCATTCCACTCTGGTCTTTGCGTGTTCATCCAAATCCCTCCTTCTGGAATAAAATTAGATAACTTAGCTAACGAAGTTGCTAGAATTTTTTCAATAAAATTTGCTTTAATGATGAAGCGATGTTCATCTCTTAGTAGGGCACCGTCTGCCCCTAGAGTTGATCTTTCTTCACGTATTTTATTGTCTAATTGCTGGTCAAAAATTATCGTGTCTTTAGGGTTTTTAAGTAATTCTTGATATGATTTTATTTTGTAAGGGACGTTTGCATAAACAAATAAGTCTTTAGTAAAGAAACTTTCTAATCTACCTGGTTTGTGGTTATTTATAAACTCTAAAAATTTTAACAAGTAGATGATTTGATGGTCACCCCAGTATCCGATATATGACCAAGGATCATCTGGTTCAATAGTTTCCCAGTCAAAACCTCCTTTGGTTACTCTGTAAGGATTGTAGCCATCAAAAGTTGTAGCATTTAAAAATTTATGAATCATACTTTCAATAAATTCAGGATATGAGTGCGCTAAGGCCTCCCAGTTTTGAAAGATATCTCTCCAGTTACCCTCGTAATCTAATATTTTGGAACCATCAATTTCATTTCTTGTATTGATTGAAAATTTATTCCAGGGCCTACTTGGGTCTCCATGACGTCTGCTAAATTTTAATGGCATATACTCTAAACAAAGACGTCTGAAGTTTTTGTCTTCATTATTATATGCGATCTTTTGAAGATCAGAAAGTGAAAATTCTTCTGGAAGTTTTTCTATAATTTTCTCAGAGGTAAAAGCAACTTTTGTATTTGCTTGTTCTAAATAATTTTTAAAATCCCACTTTTCTATTTGATAGTTATTATCAAAAATTCCACCACGCATAATATTAAAAAGTGTATTTGCAAAATGGCGGGTATCTTTAAGGTTGTCCGAAGTGATTTGTATAGCATCTGAGGCAGAATTTAAATCAACTAAACGCCTAGTTCCTGTATTAATGTCATCATTTATTATGTCTATCAAAGATGATTCCTCTTGGATTTGTTTTGATAATTTTGCGATGCTAGAATGATTTTGATTTACATTAGCAATAATCATCCACTCTTTAGAGGATTCTTTTTCTAATATAATTTCTGAATTTAAAAAGTAAGCCCCTTTCTCAGCTTTTACATCTATTTCCTGGTTTATTGATTTTCCTAATCTAAAATCATTTAATTGTAAAGAAGAGAGAAGGTATTTGGGGTTGTCTAACCCTAAAGACCATACTACATTTGCTTTGAGGGCCTCACTTGCTTCCGCTTTGTCTACTAATATGGCACTTAATGCAAAAATTCCAAGACCAGTTTTTTCTTCAAGTTCATTTCGCTTGTATGCATCAACAAGATTACTGGATTGATTTTGCTCGTCGCTTCCAATACTTGCCGGCATGATGTTTTGAATTCCATCAAGTAAAGATACTTTTACGGCACTATCGCTTGTATTGATGAGTTTTGATTTCTTTATAAATCCAAAAGTATTGCTTGAACTCCATTGGTATCTGAAAATTAATTCTAAATCATGGTTAATTTCTTCGAAAATAATTTTGTTTCCATATTTATTTTTATAAAGATTCTGGGTTGTGGAATAGCTTCCTAAAGACCTGACTGCTAATGGTTCCCACATAAATTCTTGGTTATCTTTAGACACTTTGAAAATAGATTTATTTCCGGTAATATCTGCAGATTCTGTAATTTTATCGTCTGTGTAGTAAGGGAACAAAGCATACTCGGAATTTTTTCTACCAGCAGTTAGTCCTCCATTACTTGATATAAACATCCAATGATTAGAATCACTTACAATACTCATAAAGAAAGGACGCATTACATCATTATTTGAAATCTGATAATACACTTCATCGTCTATGATTACAGACTTCAATTCAACATCCATATTGTCTAATGAGGTTTCTTTTGTTACTATGTTAGTTTCGTTACTCATTTGGTATAGTACTTTTTATTTTTTTAATTGAATTTTTGAGTTTGATTGTAGAATTTGATCAATGTAAAAATCTCCAGAAGTAGTTCCGGGACCATCAATAAAAATGACCAATCTATTGTATTTTTTTAATGAAGAAAATGAAAAACTTAATTCCTCCCATTCATTTCCAGAATGAAATACTGAGCGCTCAATTGAACTATTTTCATCACCAATTTTTTCTAATTTAAGTATTATTTCTACTGACTGATTGGAGTGAAATGCTAATTTTATAGTATTTCCTTTTTCCAAGTCAATTGGGGATTTAAGATCTAAATAATTTCCTTCCCAATTATTTCCTGAGTTTGTGAACACACCTAATTTAGTTGTTGAGGTGTTATTTGTAGTCAGTGGAGTTTTATCGCTAAGTTTGAAGGATGCTCCATTAAAAGAGATAAATTTCAATACTATTGGGTTATCATCAAACGCAATATTAAATATCGGTAAGGTTGCCCTATTCCAAAGTGCCTGAACAACTGAGTCTTTATTTTTATTTAAAATCTCAAGAGTTTTTTTGTTCTGAATTCCTTTAGCATTAGCATCTTTTAAATCAATATCATGAAAATATTTTTGCAAGAGTCTCACATTTATCCCTTCATTGTGTGGGTCAAATTGATGAATCTGTTTTAGGGCATAATAGGCAGCTCTTGGATACAAGTTATAGAGACCATTATTATTTGTTGGCCCTTTAGCGCAAATTCCAAACCATTCTTCATTCATATTGTTCTCACCCATTAAAAAATCAGAGGGATATCCACCATTTGCCCAAGTAGAAACAGTATCGTGTTTGGACACATTCTTCCTATTATCAAAATCATATTTCCACCAACCATCACTAAATTGAAACGTGAAACCTCCAATAGTATTTTCATACATCCCCATTCCGGCTGCGTTTTCGTATATTTCTTTCCAGTTTTTAAGTAGATAATTAGCCTGAGATTTTTGGTCTTCGGATTTTGTGACTGCATTAAAAGCATCTGCTCCAAATTCTGTAAATAGAAGGGGTTTATCCAACGTTTCTTTTACATTTTTGAATAAGTTAGTAAATGAAGCTCCTCTGTAGGAGTTCACCCCAAAAATGTCAATGTCTTTGCATTCTTGAGCTATTATTTCAATAAAAAGATCATCTCCATTACAAATGGCTACAGGATGATTAGTGTCTAATTCTTTTATTTTTTTTGAAGCTGTGTTCATTAAACGATACATAGGCCTGCCATACTTTTCTCCAACAGCCATTTTTTCGGTCTCTTCCTCAGGAAAGTCCTCAGTTTCTGCTCCAGACCAAAAAAGTCCATAATTATTTTCATTTCCAAGTAAATACAATAAAAGTCCAGGTGTGTTTTTGTAATTACTAACCATCATTTCAATTTCTGACAACAAAATCTTTTGCATCTTAGGGTCTGAGTAATTTGTAATAGGATTCCATTCTCCGTCTACAGACATACCATATCTTCCAAAAGGGTGGTTAATCATTGTGTGAATTCCATAGTTTTCATATATGTATTGAATCCATTTTGAAGGAATACCCGAATAATGACGTATTGCGTTTACATTCATATCTCTCAATAAAGACATTTCATGTTCTAACCCTAATTTTATAATCTCGTCTGAATTCTCCCAAAAATTAGCACTAACAGCGTCTTTTCCAATAGGTATAACATCCCAATTAACACCTTTAATCATGAAATTTTTTCCATCAACCTTAAGAGTAAACCCATCGTAGGTTTTGTTAATAGAAACTTTTTCAGTTTGGGGTAAAACCGAAAGTGTTCCTGCAAATAATGCAAGAATCAACTGAAAAATTTTTTTATCTAAAAAATTCAATTTCATTTCATAACAAATTTCATAAAAAATGATCAAATGCTAATTTAATAGTATCTTTTTATCTTTCAGAAAATAAAACCTCTACAAAAATCATACAAACATTACACATAAGTATTAGGTATCTGTTCAAAATATTCTTTTATTGATGAAACCCTTTTAACAATGGGGAAACCTGAAATGAAATCTAATAGTTTTACAGGTAAATTAGAGTTGCTGTTGTAGTATTGTATAGGTGAAAGGATAAATTGTATAGTTAATAGTATTTATTCTATTATTTGTAACAGACTATTACTCATAAAAGCAGAGCTTTTACTGCTATTATTTTCATAATATTAAGATCCGAAATATTAAAAAAGTCTTGAACGCTCTGGTATTCAAGACTTTTTTAATGGGGTTACATTATTAATCTAAAATGCTATGTTGTTTGACAACAATTTATTGAAAAACTTTAATATAATCTATTTCCATTGTATCCTGAGTAAATGCAGGATCGATATCTCCACCATTAGTTCCTCCCATGGCAACGTTTAGAATTAAGTAGAAATCTGCATTAAACGGTAAGTCTGCAGAATTTGGTAATTCATAATACTTAACATCATCTAAAAATATCTTAATAGCATCCTCAGTCCACTCTAAAGTGTATAAATGAAATTCTGTGGAAGGGTTTTCTATTGAAGTGGTTTCACCATAACTTGCATTACTTGACCCTGCTGTGTTATACCAGTGACATGTACCCTCTACATATGATTTATCGTTTCCTCTTTGTTCCATAATATCTACTTCTCCAGAAGAAGGCCATCCAACAGTTGGGTGATTAGATCCTAACATCCAAATAGCAGGCCAGGTTCCTTGTGCTGAGGGAAGTTTTGCTCTTACTTCAACTCTACCGTATGTAAAATCATATAGCCCCTGAGTTTTGATTCTTGCAGAAGTATAATCATTTCCTTCTTTCTTTGCTGTAATCTTTAAAGATCCGCCCTCTACAATCACATTTTCTGCATTATCAGTATAACTTTGAGCTTCTTGGTTCCCCCAACCAGTATTACCAAAAATATCTGTAGTTCCTAAATCATAAGTCCATTTAGATGAGTCTGGTGCACCATCAGTATTAAAGTCATCTTCCCATACCAAATCTGTGAACACATATTCATCATCTGAATCACCTCCACCAGGAGTAGATGTAAATTTATGATACCATGCTAAATTTGGGTCTGCAGCATCTAAAGTTCTAACATATAATTCTGTTTCTGTTATTTCAATAATTTCATAACTAGAAGATCCAACATAATAACTCATAAATCCTGAATCAGAAAAGTTCATTTGAGTTCCTCTTGATTCAAAACTAGGGTCTGCTACCAAGCTCCAATCTTCAGAGCCAGGTGCAAAAGAGACATTACTAACCGTTGAAGTATCAAAATCTAGACACGCATCACCTCCACCTGCACCACCAGCTATAGCTTGATGAGCTGCATTACCATTAAAAAAGGTTGTTCCCTTGTTGTCTAATAGATAATCCATACTTCCGTCAGGATTTAACGTAAATATTAATTCATCATCACAAAAACAATCTCCATCGTTACCACAAAAAGTTCCTGGAGCTGCCGAAAAGAAACTTGGATAGTAATATTCTCTTGGGGCTCCATAAATTTGAATATCAAATGCTAAAGACGGCCCAACACCTAAGTGACCAGTTTTAGAATCATCCAAGTACCATGTTTTAGTAGCTGGTGAACTAATATCTATAACATCTACACCATCAGAGTCTTGACTTATTGGTGCTCCTGTTAAAAAAGATTTTGCTTCAATATCATCAAATGCACTAAACACCTCGATATTTATAGATTTAGATGAGGTAACTCCACCAAGACCTGATGCTGTTACTGTTACATTGTATGAACTTAATCCTGTTCTGGTAAATCTATGGCTAGAATTTCCACTAGGAGCTGATGCATTGTCAGTATTATCACCAAAGCTGTAGATGTAAGTTATGGCATCATCTGCACTTGCTGAAAAATTAACAATTCCTGATCCGTCTCCATTAGGGTTGTCTGCGTCTTGACCTAGCACTTCATAATTTAAAGTAATGTTAGTTGGTGCTATTAATACACCAAACTCTTGGTCTTCGTCTTGACAACTTGTAAAGAGAGAAAGACTCAATATAAACAGTCCAATAATTTTTTTAAATGTTTTCATTGTTTTCATTTTTAATTCATTGATAATGATACATCATCGATATTCACTTCTCCTACTTCTCCTCCAATATCAAATAATACTCTAGCATCCGATGCTCCAAAACCAGACGAATCTAGTGTTAATGTGAAGGTTGTTCTTGTTGGTGTTATTTGAATAGTTTCTTTATCATTAGACCAAGGATCTGCACTTAATCCGATTCCCGCATCTATAGATCTGTTTGTATCTGACCATGCGTCAAATGTTAAAAAGTAGGTTTTACCCTGAATAATTTCCACTTTTTGACTCACATTGACATCATATACATTTCCTGCTGATGTTACATTTTCAGAGTAGTATGTGTTGTCAGCTACTGTTACAACTGGTGCAGGAGCAGCATCGTTAACACCTACAATCCAAGGAGCGCTACCAGCTTCAAAATTTCCATTGGTTAAAAGATTTCCAGCTCCAAGAACTAGGGAAACATTATCTATATTCACAAGACCAACAGCACCACCGATATCGAATAAAACTCTTGCATCAGGTGCTCCAAAACCTACTTCTAAATAAGTGAAGCTATACGTTGTTCTTGTTGTGGTAATATTTAGTGGGGCTCCAGTATTAGACCATGGATTTGCACTAAGCCCAACACCTGCTACAATAGACCTATTTACATCGGACCATGCATCAAAAGTTAGTGTGTAGCTATTTCCTTGAATAATCTCAACTTTTTGACTTACATTAACATCATACACATTTCCTGCCGATGTTACATTCACAGAATAATATGTGTTCCCTGCAACTGTTACTACTGGCGCTGGTGCAGCATCATTAACTCCTACAATCCAAGAATCGCTTCCACCTTCAAAATCTCCGTTATTAAGCAATCCATCATCAAAAGATGAAGTTGTACTCTCTCTGTAAAAGTAGAAGTTGTCTATGTAAGCAACTGGTGTTACCCCATCAGAATCTATAAGTAACTGTGTAATTTTTTCTTTATTGGCTAAGTTTCCGTCATCAAAAGCAGTAAGATCTATTTCTATACTTTGCCATGAACCACCTTGTGGGGCTCCTAGTGATTCTACATCTTCACCACCATCAACTGTATTCACAATTTTTACAAGTAACTCGTTAGTTGCACCTTCTGGCAGCCAATAATCTATGTGCAGTTTTTCCATTTCGGAAACATCTATTCCAGTATCATAGTTTGTAACTATTCCTAAGAAATCTAGACTTGTAAGCTTCCAAATGTTATCTGAACCAATAGTAGTGGCTTCAAAACTAGTTGAAGACCATGAGGTAGGAAGTTCATTTAATGTTTCATTTGTATAAACATCACTAAAAACAGAAACAACATCAAAATCATTTCTGTTAGGAGGTGTTGGTGCTGCACTTAAAGGGAACACTATTTCAGTTACTTCAAAATCTTCAGTATATTCTGTTGTTTCAATAGCACCACCTTTAGCTACAACTTTTACAGTATAAACCCCCGGTGTTTGGTAGCCATAAGAAATTCCGTCACCAATATTTGCGATAGCTACAGGTTGTTCAACTCCTGGTTCACCAGAATAGAATTCGTAGGTAGTAGCAAAGTCCGCAGTGGCGGTTACATTAACTTGCTTAGATATTGAAGCGTCATTTTCTATACCAACCTCTAAGTTTTGTGGAGCTAGAAAGGAAACAACTAAAGTTTGACTAACTTCAGTAGAATCACCTACTATGTTATATGCCGTGATGGATATTGTATAGCTTCCTTCAGAATATATTTTTTCTGTGCTCTCTCCTGAGTTTAAAGTAACTATTTCTGATCCGTCCCCTAAATTTATTTCAAAGACATTAGCACTTTCTCCAGAGGGAGTTATTGTCACTAGCCCAGAGTTATCTTGAGTAATGTCAAATAAAGCACTTACGTTTGAGGGTATTGCTACTTCCTCTAGAAATCCTAAATCTCTACTATCTGTACAACTTATAATCATGATCATGATTAAAATTGACTTGATTATTTTTTTCATGTTTATCATCATATTAATTTTAGTATCCAGGGTTTTGAGCCCATACATTTCCAGCTAATTGAATTTCAATGGCTGGAATTGGGAATAATTCATGTTTACCTTCTTGAAAGCCATTAATTTCTTGAGCTGCTTTTCCGGTTCTAACTAAATCAAAAAACCGATGTCCTTCTCCTACTAATTCTAGTCTTCTTTCAAGATAAATGGCATTTGTAAGTGATAACCCTGAAGCAGTAACGTCATGAAGCTCGTCTCCGAAAGCACGTCTTCTTACCTGGTTGAGATAATCTTGTGCTTTAGATTCATTAAGACCTCCTCTATTGTTTGCTTCAGCTGCCATTAACAATACATCTGCATAACGGATAGCTCTGTAGTTATTTGGGTTTGTAAGATTTAAATCAGCCAAAGCTTCACTACTTCTTGTTCTTGGAATATATTTTCTATTAAAATATCCTGTGTGTTCATAGCCAGTACCAAATGTGGCTCCAGTTGAAGCCGCCCATGCATTAATATCTAATATGGCAATATCTCTTCTTGGATCGTCATTATCAAAAGCATCGTATGCTTCTTGAACAGGAACATTGAAACTAAATCCGGATGTGAAATTTGGACCTTCATAGTTTCTAACTCCGCTAAACCCTACAGCTATATTACCTTCACTACACTGAAGACAACCAAATCCTGCTCCTTCTAAGTCTGTGTATTGTACTTCAAAAACAGATTCGACATTATTCTCTCCTTCTTCTTCAAAAATAGTATTGTAGTCAGTTACTAAACTATATGTTCCAGATTGAATTAAAGTTTCTAATTCTTGAGCAGCTTCACTAAATTTATCTTGATACAAATAAGCTTTACCTAATAATGCTTGCGCAGCACCTTTAGTTACTCTTCCTGTTTCTGCAGGAACAGAAGGTAGTTTATCAGCTGCATAAATTAAATCTTGCTCTATAAGACTGTATACCTCAGAAGCAGGACTTCTTTCATAACTACTTTCTTCTCCAAATAGAATCTGTTTGTCGATTGCTAAAGGAATATCTCCAAACCACTTTACCAATTCAAAGTAGTAGTAAGCTCTTAAAAAACGAGCTTGAGCAATGACTTGATCTTTTCCTGAAAAATCTATTTTGTCTTGAAACTCTAAGATAAAGTTGGCTCTGTTTACACCACCATACATCCAACCCCAAAGATCTCTTAAGTTAGAGTTAACTGGCGTATGAATCATGTCATCTATTTCTTGGATTCCGATAACATCAGTAGCGCTCTCACCTCCAGCCAATGTATTGTCTGAAGCTATTTCTCCCAACATAACATTAATATAGGTAGACTGTAAGAGATCATAGGCACCAATTAATGCATTTTGATAATCTTCTTCTGAATTAAAAAAGTCTTCTGAGTTAACATCGTTAGAATCTACGTTAACAAAGTCATCACTACAAGATGCTAATCCTGTGATGGTAATAATAATTATTGAAATTTTTATGTATAATTTTTTCATTTTTTTCATTTTAAAAATTAACATTAAACCCTATTAAAAAAGTTTTTGGAGATGGGTAAAATCCTTGGTCAATACCTCCTCCAATTGGAGCTCCGTTTGAGGTAGTTGGGTCAAATCCTCTATATTTTGTTAGGGTAACTAAATTACTTGCAGACAAGTAAAAACGCAACTTATCTATACCTGTTCCCATTAAACTATCATCGCTAAATGAATACCCTAATTGGATATTCTGTAATCTTGCAAATGATCCATCTTCTACATAAAAATCTGAAAAAATGGTATTGCTAGTTGAGCCGGTAGTTACTCTAGGGAAAGTTGTACTTGTTCCTTCTCCAGTCCATCTATCTAAGAAATAAACCGATCTATTTGTAAGAGGTTGGTTTCTTTCATAGTTTCTTACAATTTCATTTCCAATTGACGCAAAAGCATACATGTTAAAATCAAATCTTTTGTAATCAAAAGAGAAGTTTAGTCCCATAGTTATACTTGGTATAGGGTCTCCTAAATTAACCCTATCATCTCCATTTATTAGCCCATCTTCATTTTGATCTACAAATCGGATATCTCCAGGATTTGCATTAGCTTGAGTTGCATGAGCATCTACTTCAGCTTGATTTTGAAATAAACCATTTGTTTGTAACCCGTAGAAATATCCTATTGGAAAACCAGCCTCCATTCTAGATGGTGGTTCTTGGCCAACACCAAAGCCTCCACCTTGAAGTATTCCTGTGTCACTACCTACATATAACACTTCATTTTTAAGAGTTGTAAAATTGTAGTTGATATTAAATTTAAAATCTTCTCCGATAGTTTCTTTATAGTTGATGGAAAATTCAACACCCTCATTTTCAACCGTAC
>Ga0228669_1000443_pt1 | contig 22433 bp, 3 predicted proteins | sample 84DmetaG_FD_182700 | JGI IMG/M metagenome (GOLD analysis project Ga0228669, IMG submission 182700) | Seawater microbial communities from Monterey Bay, California, United States - 84D | ecosystem: Environmental > Aquatic > Marine > Coastal | place: USA: California | collected 2016-10-11 | reverse complement strand
TAATTCCATAGTAAGAATATTGTCTATAACTTTTGTTATATCTTCAGGAGAAGCAGGAGCAGGAGCAGGAGCAGGAGCAGGAGCAGGAGCAGGAGCAGCAGCAGCAGCAGCAGCAGCAGCAGCAGCGGCAACTTCCTTTTCCACCTGTGCCTTCGCAGCCTTAGCAGAGTCGACTTTATTGCAATCAACTAAACAATTATTATAAGAATTCTTATTTATTTTTATTGTTTCTTCTGCTTTTTTCTTTGTTTTAAATAGGGTATCCTTAGTGACAACAAATGCAGCAGCAGCACCGGCAACAGCAGCAGCACCAGCACCAGCACCAGCACCAGCAACAGCAGCAACAGCAGCAACAGATACAGAATTGCTAACTATTCTTTTTAACCAATCAGACAAAGCGTTTCTGGCGACATCTACCGCATCATTTTCTAATTCCCAATTTGTTGTAACTATGCCTTGAGGTGGGTTTTTTAAATCTAAAGCGCGGCCACCACGAGCACTATCATATAACAGCTTATCTAATTTGTCGAAATATTCACTTTCTATCTTATTTGTTGTATCAGAATCTTTAGGGTAATTAAATGTGGATAAATAGTAATTCTTTAATTGATAATGTGCTTCGCCCTCGATCGCACTTTTAATATTTGAAATAAGTTCAGTATTGTAAAAAATATTGTTTTTAACAGCTTCCGTTGCTGTAAAATTTTGAGCTCTAAGCATAACTTTATTAACATCTGAGTTAGAAAATCTCTTACCTTTTGCTGTCATTAAATCGGCAATTGATTTAAGCATTGATTTATTGCTTGGATCGGTAAAATTATATTTAAATAAGTTTAATGGTTCTAAACTTGTAAGATCTTTTATGTCATCATCTGGTTTACAAGATGATTTACAATAATCAGTTTTCTGTTGTTCTTTTTGTCTTTCTAATTCACGTTTAGCTTCTTCCATTTCTTTACCTTTAATATTATTGTGTTTATTACATGCGGTCATATCTCTGCTCGATAATTTTATGAATTTATTAAATTCCAAATTCATTTGAGCTTGTACTTGAATAACATCGGGTAAATCTAATAATACTTGTGTATCAAGTCTTCTTAATACAGCATTATCTAATTTCCATGGATAATTAGTAGCACAAATTACAGCTACATTGTCGAAACTATCAATACCATCCATCATTTGTAAAAGCGTATTTACACTATTAGCAACTAAACCAGTTTGATCTTGGCTTCTATCGCCAGCAATTGAGTCTACTTCATCAATAAAAATAACGGAAATATATTTTATTTTGTTATCATTTTTTGCTTGACATTCACATGCTGCTCTTGAAGCACATACAAATGCCTCTTTAATTCTTTTTTCAGTTTCTCCTACATATTTACCCTTAAGTTCGGCACCAGTTGGAGTAAAAAATAATACTTTTACTGAATCATCCGCTAACTGTAATTCATTAACAGATGCTTTCGCAAGTAATGTTTTTCCTGTTCCTGGAGGTCCGTAAAGCAAAAATCCTTTACCTATTTTAGGGTATAAGTTAGGATAAATAAGCGGTTTAACAAGTGTATCCTGAATCATACTTTTTTCTTTTTGAAGTCCTACGATATCTCTGTAATAAATACAATCTCCTTTACCCTTAAAAACTAATGGATGAATATTTTGGCATTTTTCTGCCCAATCATCTTCTTCTTCATCTCCATCATTACCTGATGATGATTTTTTCATTTGTTTTAGTTTACCCTGAAGAGTTTCAACTTGAGATAAAACTGTATTTAAAAGATTTGTTAGCTTATTTTCTACACTTCCTGAAAGTTTAATAAAGTTTGTTTCATTACTTAATTTTGAGGGGTCATAGCTTTCATCATCTTCATCAGCACTGCCTTCCGCAACACCCTTTTCACAAACATCAGTTTCACTATCATTTAAGTTGAGAACGGTATGGATAATTGATGCGCAAGATGAGTAGGATACAAGAGCTCCTTCTACCTCTCCTATTGATGCATAATATTCGCCATTAGTATACAATTGAGTAATATTATTTGCTATACCAGGAGTTATTTTCATTATATACAATAAATATAGAAATTATTTAAAAAAACTGTATTTATTATATATATATAGATGGCTGCTTTACAAACCGGACCTTTAGATAATCCTGACAATATATTTCAAGATGACTTGTATTCAGCATTTGATTCATCATATATTGATCATGATGATATTTTTTCTTCTATTGACGATGAAAATAAATATTTTGATAAAAATAATGAAGAATATAGTGAAATTCTTGATACCATAATTAGGACAATTGATATAGATCTCAATAAAATTGAAAAAATGGATAGTTATTCATCAATCGAAATTCTTAAATTATTACTAAGTAATGATGCTCCAAATATTCCAGACGATGATAATTCAAAAAAAATAGCTCAAATGAATAAAGTGAAAATAAATAGTAGGGCTTTTCATGGAACCTATCAACAGAAACGTAGATTACTTAATCAAAAATATATTGATGAGTATAGATATAAAAAACTTCTTAAAAAACAAAATTTTGATAGAAAATTAAGAGTTTTGGCAATGAAGGTTATTATTATAGGTGGTAAATTATGCTTTAAAACAATCATGTCAAGTAATTTGGGTGTTGTTTTAATTCCTTATTTTTTTGGGGACAACGCATTCAGTCTTCTTAATAAAAGTAAGGTAGATTATTTATTATTAGTTCTTGAAACTTTGGGAATAGTTCCATCTCATCAGATTGCTCAATTAGCAAGTGGATTTGATTCAACAACTGAATTATTTATGAGGTACATTGATAATGATAAAATTAAACATATTATAGCAGGTTATGCTTTTGTTTCCTCAAAAATACCTTGGTCAGGTATAGGACCAGAACAGTCTGTAAATCCAGATATATTAAGACCTTTGTCAGGTATAGGACCGAATCAGTCTGTAAATCCAGATATACCAGATATATTTTTAAGAGATTTAAAACATAAATATTTTGTATCGGGAACCATAGATTTTAAAAAACTTAACGATCCTAACAATATTCATGATAAAGAACTATTTGAAAAAATTTGGACAGAATTTATTAAAATTCCCAAACAAAGTAGAGAAAAAGAAAATTGGACTATATTTGATTTAATATTTGAAACCGCAACAGATAGTGTAAAAACAAAAACACAAGAGATAAATTTAGATACTAAAAAAGGTGTATCACCGAATGATAAAATAGAAATAATGAAAAAAATAATTAAAGGCGAATCGTTAGTGGGACAATTATCATCTTATCTAGATGACGATGACAGTTTATCTAAGAAATTTGATAAACAGTTTGGAGATGCAGTACAAAAAGAAATTGACGCTAGTAAACCAACAATTAGTATTGATTATAATATAAGCTCTGAAGAGCATTTTAAAGATACAATGAAACAAATTTATGATGATGTCCCATCTATGTCTAGTAGCAGAAAAGGTTCAGATATAGGTGGAGGTTTAGTAGGATTAGCACATAATTTATTTAGTATATCTCAATACCAATCTTCTATTACAGGAATAGTTCATACTGGATTAAATTCAGATGTTTATAATTTACTAGGTGATGCGGCATTTATATATACCGATTCAACAATTCCTGAAAATGAGGAAGAAATATTTATTAAAACACAATTAAAACAAAACCTTAAAGCAATGACATTGTCACCTTATTTAAAAGAAATTATCGATGACAATTGGAAAAATTTTAAAATAGCTTTATCTATTACAGGGACAGATATTCATTTAGGTTATGTAGATAATAAAGCTAATCCTGATAATGGAATATTTCAATGGATGAATATAAGTGCTGGTTCAGTAGGAAGTTATATTCTAGAACTTGTAATAGACAAGGCTATATATATACCTCCTCCTCCAGAAGACATAGTAATTGAGAAAGATAAAAAATTACAAGATTTAGAGGATAAAATAAATTTCAGAATGAATCTATATAACAAAGGTTTAAGTGATATAGAGGTATCGGAGGAATTCGATGAAAAATTCAATAGTTCTGAAGTATATACGTCGGTTTTAGGAAAATCATTAAACAAATTTTATAAAACAGGGTCTTTTAAGTCAATTGAAAGTATATTTACATACAGTATAGCATCAGGAACCGCATTATTTTCTACTAATTTAATAACGTCACTTTTTTTTGATCCAAATTGGGTTAAGTTTAGAGAAGATTTAACAACCGGAACGCTTTCTACTGTGACAGCTATAGGAAAAAATGAAAAAAGATTTTTAGAAGGCAAGACAGTCTTATTTTCTTTATTTAATTTTTTTATAAATGTTACTGAAAAACAACTTGAGCCAATGAAAAAGATGGCGGGAGTTTTGCCCCATGCATTATATAATCCAATTAAAATGGTGGAAGTTTTAAAAATAATAGGAGAAATGGGTTCAATTTACTTAAAGGAATCAGTTAAGTCAGGAGTAAAAGGATTAGATGAAGCAAAGGAATTACTTTTTAATAAAAAATTGAATGAAATATACAAACTATTAGGTTATCCAGTTGATGACTCAACAATTATGGGTTATCCTAAAAGAAAATTAATTAATACAATATTTTCTATTTTAATGAAACTACAAAATGAATTGGTTAAAATTATGTCAGATTGTATTACATTTGTAAGAAATAATTTCCCAGATTTAACTGATGGTAAGAGAAATTATGTAATAAATATATTATTTAATAATAGAATTGTTAAATCATTAGTTAATTATACAGATTTTTTAGCTAAAGCAATAAGTCAATATCTTGTTAACGAAAATATAAGCAGTCTGTTTTCTAAATTTGAATATGGTATATTAGATTTTAATAGTAGTGAATTTGTTAAAAATTTTAATAAGCAAAGTTTTGAAGATATAGTTCTATATATAAATAAAAGCCTCCCTAATGTGCTGGCATATTTTTTATCATTTACAGGAAACACTAATAGAAACACTGAATTTAATATATGGACACACTTAGCTTCTGATTATATTCAAAATAGAGAAAATCAGGAATTAAATTCACTTAAACCTGACGCAAATCCGTTGATAGGGTCTTATTTAACCGAACAAGTTGGTAAAGAATTTAATCCATTTTGGAAATTTAATATATCCAACATTTTGTTAGCACCATTTTCAGATGCATTACAAATAAATATACGCAATCTCCTAAGATCTATACCAGGGGGTGAATTTATAACAAGCGATATAGATATCCTTCGATATGTAAATTATATTATAACTATGGGTTCATATAAATCACAAGATTATAGAAAAGATACAAGCTCTCAATTAAAACAATTTACACCTGGTAAAAAGAAATGTCAAATAGTAGCTTCTAATGGCGGGAAAGTTTTATGTGTGAACATGGAGAATAATGATAAATTTTACGAAAATGAGCAAAATAGAGTAGAATTTTCCAGACTTATATTTGACTTTTTAGACTCATCACTCACTGATAATAGATTATCATTATCAACAAGCCAACGTGATATAATTACACATGACTTAAAAATACTTAATGGAGAAGGCGATCCTTCTGAAATAAATTTTAAAGACTTAAAAATATTAAATCATAATAATTGTTCTACGTTAGTATTGTCTTCTTATAGTAAAAAAGTTTGTATGGATCTTAAAGATAAGTTTATTGCTCATTTACAACGTGTAAGAGAATCAAGGCCTTATGATTCAGTTGGTATATTTATAGAGCAAGTGCTTCAAAGACATACTAATATTGATTCTAGTTATGATATTGAATTTAATGATTTTTTTGAAAAAGATGTTCCCATACATAAAACAAAAGATTTTGAAAGCGAAAAAAATACATTAACGAAAAAGAAAAGAGAACAGAATACATCAAAAAATATTGCTGATTACTACTTTTTATTACAATATGGAGTCCAGAATGGTAATAATAGTGAATTATTTGATGGAAAGGAAAACATTGTTATTAATGATGAATTTTTTACAGAAGCAACAGGTGTAGATGGAGTGTCAAAAGCAGATAGTGAAAAAGAAATTATAGATGCTCAGAACATTGATTATATTAAAAAATTTATATCTGGTGTTTGCGACTATAGTAAACGGCAAACAGATGCCAGTGGTTTTAAAAGAAATATACACATTAAACTTAGTAGATTTAATGAAGATAAAATTAAAAAACATTTAACTTTATCAGAATTAGGCTGCCAAGGCGCGCGCATCAACTTTATAAAGAACGGAGAACGGCAACCCGATAATGCATTTACATTAAAAAGAGATATGGGAGACAAAGTAAGTATTGATAGCTTATCTCCAATTAATTTAGCAAAATATTTCTATAGGGCTGTTGTTGTCCCCGGCGATGAAAAAAGTCTTTCTGAAGAAAGTGGTGGGGTAACTCATACAATTCATCATAGAAGAATAGTAACTTATTATGATTTTTGGGGAAATAAAAAAATATCATTATTAGATTTACCCGTGAATAATGTAGAACAACTAACATTTACTTCATCTACAATATCTAATGATTCAGATTTTGCCCTCCCTAACAATAATCCTATAACACAAATCACACAACTTCAATTATTACGACAAAAATTAGTCAGATTACGTAAAGATACAAGACTTACTAATTATCAAAAAAAATTAATAACTCAAAAAATTAATCAATATGATATTGAATTTAAATCATTAGTAGATAAAATTAATGGAAGAAAAAAAGATTTGATGGATCATTTTCAATTTGCTGAAAGTTCTGATGGTAACTTTGTTGGTCCCTATAACTCTCTTTCAAGAATATTATTAGATAGCGATAACAATAAACAGATATTTGATGATAAAGAGTTATTTAAGGATCAAGACAATAAAACTACAATTGCAAAATGTATAAATGACTGCTTAACTACTAATAATTTTACTCAATTTAAAGTTAATGAGGATTGTTCTAATCTTACAACTATGTCTTTTATATCAATTTTATTAAACCCAATATTTATTTCTTGTTTAAACGACCTTTCATGTGATCCAAAAGAAAAAAAAATAATTAATAAGAAAATATGTGAATTAGGTAATTTAATAAATAGAGATTTTTTCTGTATCAACAACGATAAAATAAAGGTTCTCATAAATAACGATTGTATTGGTGAGTTTGATGAAAATGTATTTTATTTGATATCAAACAAAATAACTCAATTTATTTTTAATAAAAACCTTAAAAATCTTAAACTAGAAGATAATTATGAAATCACAGATGATGAATTACGTTTTAAACAAGCTTATTTGTGTTCAATTCCACAAAACGAAAATCAAAAGCTTAATAAGTACGAACAATTATTTAATACTAAAAAATCTAGTTGTGATTCTTATTCTAAAATTTTAGTATACTCGGGAAATAATTCATTATTAGTAAATTTATCAATAGAAATATTACATTCTAATAATAAAATAACACAATATCAGAGACATTATTTTGAAAAACTTAATAATGTAAATTTGAGTTATACAACAGAAGATTGGGTTAAAAAATATATTGAAGATATAAATAATGCTCTTGGTTTCAATAATAATAATTTACAAAGATCATATATATTAACTTATTTAGTAAAACTATTTGTTGAACCAGAGCAGCAGAAAAAATTATTAGGTATTGATGATAGTGAAAGTATAGAATTATTACCTATGAATAAGGAACATTTTCTTCAATGGAATAACGATAACTCGGATAAATGGAGTAAAAATATGGACTGCGTTCATCAATATATTATAAGTTATGTAAAATTACATCATGGTATAATTAGCGAGCAAAATGTTAAAAAATTAAATAAACTAATAGAAGATAGAAAAATAATCGCTGGAAGTAAACCAGACGCAGAACCTAATCTGGATAACTTACATAATAATTATTCTCGAATATTGTTAGTGTTTAAAGATATCTTTGGAGAAATGTCCGAAAATGATATTGAATATAGTGATAGGAATAAAACGAATCATTCTTTTTTACAAGAGGTTTTAAATTATGAAAGAAAAGGAAACGTTAATATATCTTCTCTTAAAGACAATTTTACTCAACTGATTTCAAATATTAAAAGTAGTTTATTAGATAATTTAAAAAGAAAAACGGGAAGAACTATACCCAGAAGAAGCTTACCAATGCACCAAAGAGTAGATAAGGAGGCTTTAAAAACAAAAACAAAAACACAAAAACCACCAAAATCTACACCGCAGGAGAAAGAACATACCAAATCAACTGAAAAAGAAGACACCGAATTAACTGAAGAACAAGACACCGAATTAACTGAAGAAGAAGAAATTTTAGAAATAGTGGAAGAAGCGGTAACTACGCTTAATTCTATTGATGAATCTTTAGAAACTGAATTAAAAGAACAGTTATCTGAGAATATCGATAATGCGTTAACAGAATCTTTACGAACATCTTTAACTAATTTTTTGGGTTTTTTTGGAGATATTTTATCAAATCTAAATACTACTCCTGGATATAAAGCAAATACAGGGTCAAGTATTGGAACTAATGAATTATCAGAAATGGGAGATAATACTGATAATATAACAAATGAACAAAGACAAAGTAGGTGTTTAAAACTTAAAGAATATTGGATTGCTGTCGGGGACGCGTCCCACTCTAATAGACCTCATTTTCTGGTTTATCCTGAGTTAACACCTCCTCAAATTGAATTTATAAAAAAAAACTGTATTAAGCACATAATTCAAGATGAACAGAGTCGTGTTAATAAAACTTATTTCCCCTTTGATATGAAAATAACGTCTAAATTTAGCGAGCTATTTGGTAAATATACAACAGCAGATTTAAGAAGATTAGAATTAGAGACATTAGGGCCGACATTAGTAGAGTATTTAAATACACCTATAGATTCAATGACTGGTTGTATACTATTTATGGGCCGAATAAGAATGAGTTATGGCAAGAGTGAATTTATAAATTTACTGTGGCAATTGATTTTTTGGAGGCCCGTAGAAATTTTAGGATCAATTGGGATGTGTATAATATCTTTGATACAGTATGGTGGAATGACTCCAGCAGGAGCAGCAGCCTTTCTTTTATGTTTAAATAGCAGTGACGCAATACAGAGTTATATTCTTGAATTTTTTAATGTTATGAGAAATTATTATCGTTCTTCCTATGAATTAGAATTAGAAATGTCTCAAATGAGTAATCCCGTGAAATTAGCAACACGTTTTAAGAAAAATAGAGAGGAATTAGTAATGTATAAAAAAATTAAAAAATTAAAAGAAAGAATATTTTTAAAAGATAATACTGAATTTACTTCTATTCATACAAATGGTGAATTTATTTTTAATTCGGTTACATATCAAAAAAAAGACATAGTTAAAATAGATTTAAATGCTTGCTGTGATAGACAAGATAAAAATTATAAACTAAAATCTAGGGATGAATTAAACGGAAACTCTAATTGTGAAATACAATTACAAGATAATCATGACCATAATACTAATACCGTTTTAGTTACGTCAGATATGTTAGCTGAAGGACAAAAAGAGATATATGTATTACGAAAAACAATGATAACTAAAAAACAAACAGGTATACATAATAATATACCTAAATTTGATGATAAAATTGATAATTATTTCTCTTTTATTCCAGAACTAAAAGATAATAGCAGAGTTTATAAATCAGCATCCGAATATACTTTAGATGAAGTTATAGAGGGGGAAATAAAGTACAGTGATAATATAAGTGAGGATGAGATAAATAAAGATAAATTACTCAGAAGAACATTACTTACAGAGTTGTATAACTTACTAGGTTCAGATGTAACTAAGAATATTATGGACATTCATTCAACTAATTCTGATATGTTCTTAGTTGATAATTTAGGTGGCTTATCTAAAGAAAATACAATTAGACCATTAATTGACGCAATATCGCAGAAATTATGGAATAAAAGTTATGACCAATTAATAAGACCCACTGTTCAATATTCTGAGGCAAAAGTAATTTCTGAGTCAAAAACTATTGACAGTTATCAACGCTTGGGAAATTATAGATTTGGAATTGATGATTCATTAAATCTGGGAACTTTTCAGTCATCAGTTAAAATAGGTTCTGTTGTCAAGAAATCAGGAGAATTACTAGTAAGAAAGAATAGTGGTAATATTGAAAACTATTCTAAACTAAGTGAATTTATTTTAGGTGATAAACTAAAATTTTATAAAGATTTAACTAAAGGTGGTCCACAATTAAACGCATATTATGGAGATAAAAGTATAATTCATTATATACTTAGTAAAAATAATGTTTCTTCTGAATTAAACAGTGATGATATTAAGGCAGAATTAAGTGAGTTTCTTAAAGAAGATCATGCAGAAGCGGCGATTTTTTTACATGAAGGTCTGAAGAATGCTATAGTTAAAAGACAGGAGTATATAAAGGAACTCATATGTAACCAGTATAAACTTATGTCTGGAAGAAATACAGATTATAAACTTACCTCTAATTTAGGTGCGTTTTTTAATTTCGCAACACAAATGTTACCTAATCCACGAAATTATTTGTTAAATTTATATGGTATAAAACAGTATCATGGTGATGAAAATAGTAATGCAGACAATAGAAATCCAGTTGTTCGCAAAAATAATGCTGAAAACAGACAATCTAATCCGTTAAGATTATCATGCGATTTAATTAATTACGATGATTTAGTAGCAAGTGCTGCAAATGTTTCCGCTAGGACGAGGAGGGACCCAGTGAGAGATGAAGCAAGGAGCGATTCTCTACACGCAACAAAAAATTTAATAGCTCTTATTGATTTATCTAAAAAAATAAAAGAAGAATATTCATTAGTATCAGCTTTTGGAGAGGAAAATCTATATTTAGATGGAAAATCTCATAAAGAAAAACAAGATTACTTTAATAAAAAGAGAGAAATGGAAATATTTGCGTGTAAGGAATTTTATTCTGATCTTCACCGAATACAATCTGGAACTGAGAATGCAGATTTAAATTATAATAGATACTATTTAAGATCCATAAGAAAAACCCTTAATGATGATTTTTTGGAAAAATTGAAAGGTACTAGAGGAGAAATAAGAAATACAAAACTAAAGATTTCTGATTTTTTTATAGAAAAATGCTTAGGTCTTATAGATTTTACACATTCAAGTGACGATGCGACTGTGTCAACATATAAGCCTATATTTTATAATGAAAATTCAGTGAATGCCTCAGGAGATAAAGGAGAGTATGTTGCGGATAATTATATTGAATTACAATTAATGAATAAAACCCCTGAAGATACAGTTATATACAAAACAGCGTTAATAAGCTGTTACGAAAAAATATTAGGAATAAGTCAAGTAAATATTAAATTAGGGGAAGGATTGAATATTAAATTGACAGATATTCCCAATGAATCTTCACCAGATAAATTACTAAATGCGGATTTTTCATTGAAAACCGTTATTGAACAAAAATTTCCTGATTTTTTTGCGAATACCTCAGGTAGTAATGTTTCTTATAATGATAATTTGACTAAAGATGAAATATTATCTGTATATAAATATTTCTTACCTTGGGAATTTATAGCACCTTGGGGGGAATTAAATCCAGATAGTTCAGGAAATCAATTACATAAACGAAAGATTGAATTTGGAACTGATAGTAAATATGGAACTGTAAAAGACATTGGTTCCGATGATTGGAAAATTAAACATTTCTTTGACTGTTTAAATACTCCTGGTATAAATCGTGAATTTTATACGGATAAATCTTCTGCCGCACATAATGTTGATTTAAGGTCATTAGGTAGAACTGAGAATGAATTAAAAATATATGCGGACCATATTTTTAGTCTTAATCCTAATATAAAAGAATTTAAACAGGCTATATCTACTGATGGCTTAGAAACTAAACATAGTGTTTATTTACAATGGTTAGATGATTTAAAGGATAACTATTTATTTAAAATTGAAGATAATTCTGACAATGAAACAAAAATAAGTTGGAATTATAAATGGGGTTTAGTTACATCTGGCACTGAAGAAATACCTGAAAAGTATCTTGCGACATGGAATAAGATTATTGATGAGATAAAAGAAAGATTAAATAATTTGGTGGAAAAACTGCCTGAAACTAGTGTTTATAAGGACAACCTTGTCAGATTTAGAGCCTTAAAGGCATCACCAGATACAAGTTCTGTTAATAATCCAAATGTAATGCATGAAGGAAGCATACAATTTACAAAAACAGATTCAGTTATAAAAGCAAGAGTTTATGAGAATGGACAATTACAACAAGATGAAATTACTATTGCCGAAGAAGGTGATATACCATTGGATTTGTCAATTTTAAAAAAAGTATTAAAGAATCAAGATTATCAAATTGATACCAGTGAACGACCTACACTGAAATTTTTTGAAAATGACGAAAAAAAATCTGAACTTTATAAATTGTTACATGGCTCATATAAAATGTGTGAAAATACTGAATCAGATCTATCATCAGAAGAAGGAAGAATATGTTATCAAAGAGAACTTGTCAAACAATTATTTAATAAAGAAATAGGATTTCAAGAATACAAGCATAAATCAAAATTCTTCAAAGAGATAATGTCAACTAAACCAACAAGTATGTATGAAATTAGTAAATATGGTTATGGTGAGGGTAAATTATCTCAAAAAACTGAACAAGAAATGCTTAAAATATCAGAAAAGTTACAATTAGTTAGATTTAATGAAGAATTAGTAAACAGGCTAAAATCATGTATACTTGGAGGGTTTGACCCAGCAAAAATACAAGTAATTCCATATAATAAGAGATATGAACGCAATGTTTGGACAATTGATGGGACAAAATTAAGAATGGTTTTAGATGATTCATTATGCAAAGATTACAAACTAGTTCCCAAAATAGGAACTCATGACGAGGATGGAAAAGATACTACAAATTCAGGAAATTCAAAACATCAAATGGAAGATGTACAATTAAACAAAGAGGTCCTTAATAAATTAACTGAGTTTTTTAGTCATCTGCCTGCCATGGAAAGTGGGCTTCCCGGTGAGTTTACGCAATGTATAAGAGATGGGCTAAATGAAATAATAATGGAGTTTATATATATTCAAAATGATACTACTTTAGAAACGTCTTATGATGATAAGATTAAAGATTGCTTTGGTAAATTAAGAATAGATGTAAGAGACGAATTTAAATCTAATTTAAAAGCTTATCATATAAGCGTGATAAAAATATTATTTGGAACCAATACAGATATTAATCATGTATTATATGAAATTGGGAATTATTCTGAGCCATCTTTAAAAGATACAATATTAAGCTCACTTTCTGACATTATAAAAAAAAATAATAGACATTTGACACCTGATGAATTTCATTCAAAATATGGAGTTTATATTAGAGAATTCCCAAATTTACTCCTAAATTTACATCCAACTAACAATAGTGATTTTGAAAAAGAATTGAAAAAAGAGGTTACATTTTTAAGAGAAAGTTTTAAAGCTGCTTCTTATTCAAAACTGGTAGATAAAGCTCTTCCTAATTTTAGATACATTGAAGTTTTAAGTAATGAACCTTTAGAACATGTAGGGAAAATACCTAATGATTGGAATGTTGAAAAAAGGCGTCTTTTAAAAACTAATGGATGGTATGTTGGATATTCAAATGCGAGTTATAGTAGTAATTTGGTATCTATGAATAATCGTGATAATACTCTGGAAGTTTTACCTCCAATACTTATTTTAGATAAAAAAGAAACCGTTGTTCAATTTAACCAGGAAGGCGAAGGACCAGAATACTATGAATTAAATGAAACTGATATTAATTGCAAAACTATCAATCCTGAGTGTCTAGGTTCAAGTAAAAATATATTAAATATATTTTGCAGTAGTGATATTACACAACATCTCGATACTCAAGATAAAAAAGCTATTTATGTTCATAAGTCTATAGTTGATGATGTCTCTTTAGCTAACAAATTATTTATACAAAAGAATGAATCTAAACAATCTATAAAAATTCAGCGTAAAGCTGACAAAGTAGAAGATTGTGATTTATTTTTAAATGCGGGAGATATATCTAAAATTAATACTAATTTAAATGTTAAAATAGATGATAGTAATAAAGCAAACTTTATAATAAGCTCAATAGTTCCCAATATTCCTGTAATTAAAGGAAGTAAAGAAGGGTTGGCTTGCCGAAAAAACCACGATTGTTTAAGTGGTAAATGTGGTATTAATAATATTTGCTGTAAAGATCCGCATTGTTATAAATGTGAAGCTCAAGGATGCATCAATTGTGATACTGGATATGACTTAACACTTTATGCCCAAGGTATGTTGACATGCGAAGAGAATAAAAGTAAAAAGAATATTTATAAATGTGACAAAGGAAAAATTAGTGTATGGGAAGTTGATAAAAAAACACATATTAATGGAGCAAATGAATATGATAGTATACATGCCGCGCGCAACAAATGTTTGGAACTAGATGATTCCAGTGACCATCCTACTCCTGATTCTTTTCCAAGCACAGGAACTGAACCTACTTCGGATACTACCCCCAGTATAATACATGAAGAAGGGCTATTGGGAAGTTGCGCCAGTGGTTATGAATACAAGGGGTTTGAAGGAGCAAAATTTGACCCTAAATTATGTGTAAATAAATTACGTAAAACATTCTTAGCTAAAATAAACCTTGACATTACTCCCTTCCTTGATAAATTACAGAAAATTAAAAGTGAGTTTTTAAAAGAAGGAGTAGCAGATGTTAAATTTAAATTACAAATGAAAAATAATTCTACTCAACAAGAATTTATAAAAGAATTTAAAGAGGCTGGGTTTAATGAGGGAAGCAATGATATGACTATTTTTGAAGAAACCTCAGAAACTGGAAAAATTATATTGACTCCTGAATTAAATATAGATGTAAATTTTTTTGTAATAGTTGATGGAAAGAGCTTTAAGAGAAAAATATTACTTAAAGTAGGTGATGATAAAATAGATAGCTTAAAACATATTGACCATTTTAAGATTACACCTGAAGATAGAATTCCCGAAAAGATTTCGACATTAATTATAGAACCTATTATTGTTGAAGATTGTCAAGTGTATGACCAATCTAGTGGTGAATGTGTAAAATGTAAAAAAGATTATAGATTTTTTAAGGATACAACTCAAGAAAACGTAATATCATGTATACCAACAAAATATAAAAATAGTGGGGAGTGGGCACATACATGGGAATATATAACTATTGAAGGTATAATTGATTTTGTTTTGAAAAAAACAAAATCAGATGAATTTACAATAAGTTTGTTAAAAAAACAACTTCCATTCTCAGAACAAGAGAAGCTATTATTAGAAAAATGGAGAAATAAAATCAAAGATGACTTTAAAACTATTCAAACGAAACAGAATAAACTTAATGGTAATAAACTTGAAGAACAAACTCATCTTTGTAATATAGAATGGAAAATTTTAACAGGACAATTTAAAAGAGATCAAATCTGGGGATACGAGTCGGGTACTTTAAATGGTCCAAATTTAGAAACTTTAGCAACTAAATCACAAGTTAGTTCATATTTTAAAAACAAATTACCCACAATAAGTAGTTTGAGAATAATTCAAATATTAGATACAGAAAGTAATGGTGAGATTAAAAAAGACTCGTTTTGTAATCTAATTTACGGGAGGCTCACAACTACAACAGTAAAACAAGAATTGATATATGATATATTCTCAGAAAAACTGAAATGTGAACCTATCACGGAAACTCAAGTCGGTGATAAAAGAGCACCCAAATGCAATCCACCCGACAATAAGGTTGACGAATTTATAAATAACTATCATACTGATTTAATTTTTTCAGAAAATATAGCCCAATTAAATAATGCAGATAGTAGATTTGAAATCTTTGGAATATCACAGATAGTTTCATTTATTAGTGAAAAAAGCAGTGCAATTGAAGATGGGAGAGTAATTTTTAAAAGCATAGATGATGAAAATACATTTTATAATACACAAGATAGAGAAGGCACAGATAAAAATCTCCCTTATACTTTAAATAAACTTCCACGTTCTTCAGAAGACTCTGAAAAAATAGTAATACATTATTTATTAGGTAAACTTGGCTATTATAATTTCAATAATCATGAAAAATCAATAAAAAAGGATGATATCCGAATTTGTACATCTGATGTTGACCCAGAAAAAACTAAACCATGTATAAAATATGACCCAGAAAAAACTATATTACTAAAGAATATTGAAACTTTTACTACTGACTTACTAAAGTCTGAATTTTCAGAAGAGATTAAAACTATAACAGTTTTTGATAAGGAATATACTATGATGAATAATGCTTTAGCATCTGGATATCCTGTATATTGTAATGATTCAAATAAAGAGTATATATACTTTAATCAGCAAACTAATCAATGGCATATAGGAGATCTTAATCACTTAAAAAATCAATCTGTTTTAACAAAAAAATATTTATCTGTTAAAAGGCAAGACAAATGTAAAAAAAACCCTAAGTGTTGTCCAATTGATATTTTATTAGACCTTGAATCAAATTGGATTAAAGAAACATGGACGGATGATGCTTCAAAAACGCCTTTATCATTCACTGAAAACAATAAGGCAGTAATTCCCCCAGTATCTGAAGACGCACAAAATTTAGAATATCAAATAGATAATGAAGATTTTATTCCAGAAACATATTTAGAAATACAAATAAAAAGGGAAGCATTATACACCAGCAGATATAACTTAATAGATAACATTACAAAAATATTGGTTAATAAAATAGAAGGATGTAAAAAAGTCTTTACTGGAAATAATTGTAAAGATTTATTGCCGCTGCCACCAGCGCCGCCGCGCGTGCCTCCTGAACTAATAACTAATCTTACCGTCAAAAAAGAACAAGTAAAAGGTAGTCTTAAAAAATTAATTCATAAGTGTTTAAAAAAACCTTATAAATCAGAAAAATCTCTACAATTTTACCTTGATTTACTTTCAACAAATTTTAAGGACCTCCAGAAAGAAACTTTAGGAGATATTCCTCGATCTTTGGATAATATTACGGATTGCTTAGATGACAAATTAAAAGCTTCAGGAAAAAGAAATAAAGAAATTTTAAAAAAACTAAATAAAATGAAAGAGCATTTGGAAAAAGGATATGGTATTGGAATACCTAAAGAAATAGTACACCAATTAATACTAAAATATACGTCTCAAGTAGACATATTTGCAAAACACACAGACACATACAAGGAGCCGCATGAATTTCAATTTACTAAAAGTTCAAAATATAAAGTTGGTGACATTGTCATTCATAATGCCCCTGGGTTGTTAAAAGGATCGATCAGAGCTTGGGAAGCCAAAATAATAGCAGTAGAAGAGAGAGAAATAGATGGAAAGAAGAAAGCATACGTTACTATTCAATATATATTGAACAATGGTAAGATGTGGGACCCCGGCTCAAATAAGACATTAACCCTCGATGACCTTGCCCCTGACGAATTAGTTAATCTTGAAATTTATAATAGAGATACTAGTATTGATAAATTAGATGTAGCTATTAAAAAGGATTTAGAAATTCATAAAGGGATCTCAGGTTTGGCCGAGGGTGTGAGAGTGGTCGTGTTGGGCGAGAACAATGTCATAACAGCAACTGAATATTTTATTCAAAGACAAGTCGCTTTAGTTATAACACAATTAGTAAATAAGTATAATGGGGCACCGTTTTTAGAAAAATTAAACAAATTATTAAATTATACTGAAAATCTATCTTATGGTGATGGTAAAGTAGTTGAAACGATACCTGTTGGTCCTAGTGATCTTAAAGCGTTCGACCGAACAAATATTAAAGTTGAAGACGGCTTTAATGGATTAAAATTATTTTTAAATGTATCAAACTCTGGTATTCGCGATCAGATGTTACATTGGAAAAAACGAAATCATCGTGCTCATAAATATAAGGAGGGCACGATTGAGAATCTTGAAAATGGAGCGTATGATGACCAAAAAGAGGCATATAAAAAAATAATAACAAAGTATACACGATTTTTCGAACCAATTATAGAAATACAACAAGAAATTAATAAACAATACGAAATAACTGCTGAATCAGATTATAAAGGATGTATGAAAAAAAATATGGTACAAATTAATAAAGCACTTGGAATTAATCAATCAAGTGGTTTAATGGGAATAATACCAGGCCTGCATAAAGAGCTCTCTACTCTTTTTGAAGAAGAAGAAGGATATACAACAACAGGGAATACTTTGATTAGTTGTAAGAAATCTTACGAAAGCAACCTTGAAACAGGAAATAATACTATTCAAACTTCTCAAATTAAGGCTAAACAGGATTATGAATGTGCTGTTATAAAAAATAATAATTCGTATAAAGAAACTTATAAAACTGACTATTTAAAACTTTTTAAAGATTGTTTTTCAAATAAGTCTATTTGTTATGGTTATACTAAAATTCATGAGTCTGAAAAGAGTGAAATTATTAACCAAACTCTTGAAGACATTTATACTAGTAAAGCAACTAATATTGATAATTTAGTAAATTCTAAATTAGATGAATTAGTAAACAATAAAAAAAAGAAAGAAATTGATAGTTTTACTGAATTTAATAATTCTATTGATTCAAGAATACAACAAAATCCTAATCCTAATGACGAATGTCAACCTATAACTTTTGAAATTGATAAAAATAAAGTAACAACTGAATCTTTTGAAATGAAAATGTTAAATATTATTGAAACAAAACTAAATGAAATTAATGTAATTGGAACACATGAACAAGGAGGTGATAATGTGTTGGATAAATTTTTAACAGAATCAGTAGATGAGCTTGAAGCGATTGGTAAACCATTTTTAGATCAATTTGAAATTGCTAACAACAATTTAATACACTTAGGCAAAAATATTCAAACATTTAATGAAAGACTAAAAGAGACACTTCAACATGGATCAATTGATGTAACAAAATATAAAGGACTAAAAGAGTTTAAAGAAAAAATAATTAATAATAAGGGTGATTTAGGAGAAAATATAACTAAAAATATGAGAGAATATTTACTTAAATCTACATCCAGACAATCTGCTGGTGGCACTAAATTAAAAAAACATCAGGAAATTAATAAGCAACTTAAAAAGAGATCAATTAGAAAAAATAAACAGGTTAGAAATTATATTAGAATAAGTAAAATTAAACCTAATAAACGTAAAAAATCTTCCAAAAAGCGTAAGTCTAGTCCTAATACTAAATTAAAGAATCTTAAAACAATTAATAAACTCCTTAAAAGACGATCATTAAGAAAAAGTAATCAGATTAGAAAAAAAATAGAGCTTATTAATATTAAAGATTAATCTAATTTAATAATATTTTATTATTAATTTAAATTATTTGACTCAATATTTTGTTACATTCCATTAAATTTTTAATTTCATTAGATATTGTTCCGCCTGTTTGTGCGGCTACCTGATTAACTGTAGTAGTAAATGTTTCAACAGTATTTTCAGCAACTTCTTTAGGATAAAATGTAACTAAACAGATAAAAATTATAACAAATAGTCCAATATATAAACAGTTTTTATTCATATTTATTATAATAAAACTTTTTATTATATGATTTAAAATTATTAAAATATAACTAATAATTTTAAATTATTGACTCTTAAATATTATTTCTAAAGAATTGTGTCACTATATGACCCATCTTTATCACTTTTACATCCAGTGTCATTATATTCAGAAGATGATGAATTAGAAGAGGATGAACTAGAAGAGGAATCAGTAGAAGTAGTATCATCGTCAGTATCAGATTCATCATCAATATCTACATACTTAATTTCTCTGACAAGAGGACAATCTTCCAATGTCTTAATATCAGGTAATTCACTAAATTCATGTTTATCATCTCCTTTAGTTTCGTCTTCATTATCTGATTCAGTAATCAAACAGGGTAATCTTTTTTGAAGTAAATTAGTATTGTCGGCAAGATATGGAATTCTCTGGTAGGCATCTTCGTCATTTTCCCAAGAATTGTATGCTTTTAAAGACTTCGTGTAAGGGACCTCGTGATTAGAACGATTATTATAATGTTTTAGTTCATGGGTTCCAACACATTCAAGTTCAGTTACACTGACTTCATATCCAGACATTTTTGCCAGTTCAACATAATTTTTATACATCCATTTCTTCTCAAATGTTCCGATTACATAGATACGCTTATCTTGATTTTTTAAAGCATGCATAAAACAGTTCATACTGTCAGCTTCAGCCTCCGCAAGTTTTTTACCATCAAACTTATAATCTTCGCCTTTTGTAAAAAAATCATTTACATCAACAACAACAAATTCACGATTAAGTTCATTCTCTAAATAGTATACATAGTTTCTTTTTCCTACACCAGGAACACCTCTAATAATTTTAAGTTTTTTATCTTTAGGAACATAAAGATTGGGGACTCTATTTTTAATACCAAGAATTTTGTAAAAGTTGTAAAATACAAGACCAAATTGAAGTAAAACCATGGAACCTAAAAAGCTTAGTGATAGATCGCCAATAGCCTTCATGATTTGTTCACTTTTAAGGTGGTCGTATTCATGATAAACAGTCTGATATTCCATATATTCCATATATTCTTCCGGATCGCAATAGTAAAGGTCAGTGCACATTATATATATATATAAACCTTATTATCTTTATATAATTTTAATAATTAAAATTTGATTTATACTTAAATAAAAACAGCTTAATTATTAATCAAAATGTCAACTCTCACTGTAATAGATACCAAATATACTGGCGACAATAAATTTGAAGAATATCCATTTACATTATCCGATTTTCAAAAAAACGCAATAGACTCCTATCTTAAAGGAGATAATGTATTTATCGCAGCTCCTACTGGTTCTGGTAAGACTTTGCCAGCAGAACACGCTCTGCAACATGCTATTAAGAATGGAAAAAAAACAATTTATACTTCACCGATTAAAACACTTTCTAATCAGAAATTTAAAGAATTCACTGAACAATTTCCTGATGCAGATGTCGGTATTCTAACTGGTGATATAAAATTTAATCCCACTGGTAATTTACTTATTATGACAACTGAAATTTTGAGAAATCTGCTATTTAATAAAAAAATTCAAGATATTCAAAACAGAGTAGAAATTGAAATCGATATTAATAGAGATTTCTCACTTATCGTATTTGATGAAATTCACTATATTAATGATAAAGATCGTGGGAAAGTATGGGAAGAATCTATTATTCTTATTCCAGACCATATTCAAATTATGATGTTATCTGCTACTATTGACAATCCAGTTGAATTTTGTGATTGGATTCGACAAGTTAAAAATAGAAATATTGTATTATCTTCTACTTATAAGCGTGTCGTTCCTCTCAGGCATTCAATTTACACTCATTATTTGGAAAGTTATATGAAAAAAACAAAAGAGTTTGCTAGTTGTAATAAATATAACAATAAGTTAGCAATATTTAGTGATGAAAACACAGCTTTTAATGGAGAAACTTATCAAAATGTAATTCATCATCTTAAAAGAACTTATAACGGTCTTTCAAGAAATCATGTTTATAGGGAACTTATCAATTATTTAACAGTTCACAATATGACTCCTTGTATATTCTTCTGTTTTTCTAGAAAAAAATGTGAACAACATGCTAAATCTGTCCCTCAATCTTTACTTGACCAAAATGAAATCTCAGAACTGAGAAAAATCGTCTATTTTAATCTTAGGAAATGTGACCAATATGAGTCATATATCAAACTTCAACAATATGATAACCTTATGAAATGTCTTGAAAAAGGTGTAGCATATCATCATTCAGGACTACTTCCAGTTTTCAAAGAAATTGTTGAAATACTGTATGGTAAATACCTTGTGAAGGTTCTATTCGCTACAGAGACATTTGCTGTGGGCGTTAATATGCCTACAAAAACAGTAGTATTTACAAGTATTGAAAAATTTTCAGGAAACGATTTTAGACATCTTTATACACATGAATATCTTCAAATGGGTGGTAGAGCAGGCAGACGCGGTATTGATAAAGAAGGATCTGTAATTCTTCTCCCTAATATTCATGAACTTCCTACTTCGCATATTATGAATAATTTGATTAATGGAAGTTCTCAAACAATTCAATCTAAATTTACACCAGATTATCAACTTGTTCTTAAAGTAATGCTTACAAATTCATCTATTGATAATATCGTAAATAAATCATTACTAACACAAGAGGTAGATAATCAAACTGAGAATATTAAAAAAGAATTATCTGAGATCAAATTGCCTGAAAAAGATTTCAGTCTTTGCGAGGAATATGATTCTCTAATTAATACAGATACTGGTGATAGTTTTAT
>Ga0228669_1000425_pt1 | contig 23070 bp, 24 predicted proteins | sample 84DmetaG_FD_182700 | JGI IMG/M metagenome (GOLD analysis project Ga0228669, IMG submission 182700) | Seawater microbial communities from Monterey Bay, California, United States - 84D | ecosystem: Environmental > Aquatic > Marine > Coastal | place: USA: California | collected 2016-10-11 | reverse complement strand
CACTCGCATAGGAATGAAGGCCTGTCAAATAAAAATTAACGCCAAAATAGGTCATCATGATACTAGCAAAAGCCAATACCGACATCACACTAAAAATCCATTTGCCGCGTAATCCTGGCACCAAACGCATGTGTAAGGCAAATGCATATACCAAAATACTTATCAACGCCCAGGTCTCTTTGGGGTCCCAGCCCCAATAACGCCCCCAACTTTCATTTGCCCATTGTCCACCGAGAAAATTCCCAATGGTTAACATAATCAAGCCTACGGTCAAAGCCAGTTCGTTTACAACCGTAAGCTCTGCTAAGTTTAAGCGCATTTTTTCAGCGGTCCGCTCAGTGGTCAAAAGAATTAAAATAAGGGAAATAACACCCAATATCATACCCAAGGCAAATGGCCCATAACTCCCCACAATAACCGCCACATGAATCATCAGCCAGTAACTATCAAGCACAGGTACAAGGTTTGCAATTTCAGGGTCCATCCAATTCCAATGGGCAATCATCAAGACCATGGAAGCTACAAAAGCAGTTGCGGCAATAGTCAGTTTGGATTTGCGTCCAAAAGCTAGCCCCATTCCCATGGTTGCCCAAGCTACATAAATCATGGATTCATAGGCATCACTCCAAGGGGCGTGGCCTGAAATATACCATCGAGCAGCAAGTCCTGCAGTGTGTAGCACGAAAAGAAGCGATATCACAACTACAAAAAAACCAACAACACCGCGTAAAAAACGCACATCGTAAAGCATTTGAGCAATCAATACAAAAAACATCAAGGTTCCCGCATACATATACCAACTAAACAAGCGCTTAAAAATATCGTATTTATTGTAGTACAATTCTGCCTTTATTTGATCTTCAGTCGGTATAATCGAAGCCCCATATTTCTTTTGATAGCCTTTCAAACTCTCTAGTAATTGATCGGCTTGTGTGTAGTCTGAGGTAGTGTTACCCTGTCGCAATGAAGTGAGATATAGCGGCAATACGTTGTTTACATAAAGTGAATCTACTCCAACAAAATTAATTTCATCTACTTCAGCTGCTGAAACCCAACGATTGTTTTCGTCATTTGGCACCGGGAAGATGCGCAATACCTTTCCTTCCAATGCTGAAAAAAGCAAGTTTACTTTTCGATCTATTTCGATAAAGTCTTTTTGAAACTGATTGGGTGTTGCGGATTTATAAGCAGCCTCTAAGTATGGAGCCAACTTATAATTTCCCTGCGCATCAAAAAAGTTTGCAAAAGAAGCGTATTTGGCTTTTTTGCCCACACCGACAAGTGAACGAATGCTGTCATTTCCGCGTTTTAAATACACAAAAGGAACTTGGTACCAAATTATTGGATTCTGGGTTATGGACAACAATACCTGATTAGCATCTAATGATTTGTAGTGATCGGACTTGCTCACCTTACGAACCAATTCTGAAGCAAAAGTATTGGCGGGCTTCATACGCCCTCCTTGATCTTGTATAACCAAAGCGCCAAACTTAGCAGCCTCGTCGACAGGCATAGCATCGGCTTGAAGTACTGAGTCAATTACAAAGCTTGGGGGCTGGTGCTGATGCTGAGCATAAGCTGAAGTAGCACTCAAAAAAAACACCAAAGTCAACGTCGCTTTTTTAAGACGTATGTCTTCCAACATTTTAGCAAGCTTTTTAAACCGAGTTTTTCCAAAAAACATCAAGCCCAACAAACCTATATAAAGTAAAAAATACCCTGCATACGTAACAGCTGTTCCGGCAGCATCATGATTTACTGATAATACGGTTCCCTTTTCATCCGGATCAAATGATGCTTGGAAAAAGCGATAGCCTTTGTGATTGAGAATGTGATTCATGTAAATATCGTGGTCAAAAGTAGGATCGTCAAGTACCGTTACCTTGCTCATAAAGCTGCTGTAGCTTTTCTCAGTTCCTGGATACTTTTCTGCAATAAAATCATTGAGCCTTATGGAGAACGGTAGATCAACTTGCTTGGAACCATAAGTAATCCAAAATTCCAAACCGCCCAGTTCAACTTGAACAGGGGAATTTGCAACGCCCTTAGCGCCTAAAACCGTTACCTGCTCTTGTTCCCCATTGGCAGTAAGCTGTATTGTTAGCGCGTCTTGTATGGCGGTTTCCATGTCTTCTACAGCCACAATTTGATAAGAGCCAATCATTGCAGGGTCTGGAAAGACAAATTGCATTCCAGCAGTACTATAAAGTGTACGTAACATCAGGGGTTGGGAAGTATTGGCAAGTAAACTTCCCTGCTGTTGGTCAGCCATACGAATGTATGTGCCTTCAAAAGGCGACTCAATACTGTAATTATTGGCTTCGTCTAGCGTAATGTTAATTGCACCATCGGTATAGGCATTAAAAGCAAATAATATGTTGTGAATACTAGCCACTTCACCCATTTTAAGAAAGTGATCGTGACGGTTCCCATCGCCTGCCTCAACAATCTTAAGATACATGTCGCCATTGAGGTCTTCAACCAATGTTTCCTCTGCGCCACTGATAAAATCTACATAAGAAACAGCGAACGGAATACCGTTAAAATCGTTCTTCCATCGAAAGGCGTTATTAGCGGCTTCGGCTAATAAAATATCGTCTTCAAGTAATTTTCTCCGCGGTTGTCCGTCTATCTCGCCATCGATGAATACAGACAAATATGTTTTTTCAGATAAATATTGCTGAGTAGACTCCCCTTCACGTATGGGCATAACCCCTTCAAAACCAATATAGCGTGTAATTCCAGCTCCTACGATGATAAGAATCCAAGACAAATGCAACAACAATAAGGGCCATTTCTCCCATTTTAAAAGGCGATACCTTTTGATGTTTCCCGCAAAATTAACAACGAAAAAAATCATCATGAGCTCAAACCACCATGCGTTGTATATCCAAATACGAGCTGTTGTGGTATTGTGCGCACTTTCTACAAAGGTTCCAACTGCCATCGCAATAGAAAAAGCGATAAATAATATGGCTGTTAAACGGGTAGAAAACAGAAAAGAAAGCAAACGAGTTGCTGGATTCATGGCAAATTTTTTACAAAATTAAGTAATTGGCTATGAACCACCTACCTAGTAAAAGAAGAATTTATTTCTTTAGCCAGTTGTTGGCAAAATCACAAGATTGATTGTCGCGGTTTACGCTGATATAGGTGTCTGAAATTTTTTCAGTCATCCACTCTTCAATGACCTTGAGTTGCTTTTCCTTTAAAGCCAAATCTTTTATACGCACATAGTCTTGGGCATAATCAGCAATGTGTTCATTAAATCGATTGGTAACCGTAACAATCTTGTAGGTTTTATTTCCTGAGCGATCTTCCTCTAACAACGGAATAGAAACCTCATTATCTTCAAGCTTTAGTATCTGACTGTAGAGCTGTGGGTCAAGTTTTGTGAGCTCAAAACGTGTGTCTCCCGTTGCAGGATTAATCAAGACACCTCCATTAGCACGTGTAATTTGATCGTCGGAAAATTCTTTTGCAGCCTCAGCAAAAGTAATTTCGCCATCTTCGATACGTTTTTTGATGAGCTTAAGTGTGTTTTGGGCCTCACCCAAAGCAGCATTAGAAACTGTAGGCACTAGCAATACATGGCGCACATCCAACATACGACCACGAATTTTATCAACCGTAACAATATGCCATCCAAAATCAGTTTTAAATGGTTGAGAAATTTCACCCTCTTGCAGGCGGTATGCTTGCTCCCTAAATTCCTTTACCATCTGTGGACGCTTTCTATCAAGCGTATAACGACCTCCTCTTGAACGTGAACCTGGATCTTGGGAATATAAGATTGCCTTGGATGAAAATGAAGAACCGTTCTCCAATACGTCATTTCGCATCGACTCGAGTTGCTCTACAATTCGCTTTTCCTCTTCAATAGAAACCTTTGGCTTAATTAAAATCTGTGCCACTTCTAGCTCAGAACCAAAAATGGGTAAATCTTCTTTGGGGATGGAGTTGAAAAAAACCTTAACCTCGTCTGGCGTAACTTCAACATCCTCAACAATTTTAGATTGCATTCTTTGTGAGAGCTGTTGTATGCGATTAACTTCAAATAATTCTGCTCTAAAGCTTTGCTCATCTTTCTTTTTGTAGAACTCCAACACTTTTTCAATATCACCAAATTGGCTCACAAAATAATCAATGGTTTGCTCAACGTAATTATTTATGTCATCATTGCTAACCTCAATACTGTCTTGTTCAGCATGATGTGCATATAACTTGTCTTCCATTAACTTACCTAACAGGTTACAACGCGAAACTTCTGCGGTAGAAACCCCTTGGGATTCAAGTTCAACATAGGCTTTGTCTACATCGGACTCAAGAATAACATAATCACCAACAACTGCCGAAACACCATCAATTTTGAGGCGTTTTTTTGTTGAAATCGAATCTTGTGAATAACCAACTACAGTAATCATCAAACAACATAATGCTACTATTTTATTCATAAATCTCGAGTGTTTTATTTTTAATGGCTTCTTCTAAAATATCGCTATCAAACTGACGCATGGCATCCAGCTTACGTTTGTTTAATAAAATCTGTTTTAATGTTGGGGTTACATTAGACAAAGGTGCTATTTCATTTCTACGTCTAACCTCTTCCACAAAAACCAAATATAAGTCTATTGAGTCTTCTATTTCAAAAAAACGTTTACTTTTTAAATAGCGATCATATTCCTTTGGTGATGACCTATTTATGCGACTAAAAAAAGCTTGTGGCCTGAACCAAATGCTGTCATTTAGATACGCACTGTTAAATTGCAGTGATATGGAGTCTAAATAGTTGCGATCACTCGCATTAAACCTCCTCAACGCCCTACTCACACTCGCTTTATTAAAGTTAGCTAGTGGAAGCTGTACATAACGCCCTCTAACCAAATCTTGATGAAGTTTAAAATTTTGCTTGTTTTCGCTGTAATAGGCTTCAATTTCTTGAAGCGTTACCAAGGTATCCATGCGAGATTTAAGCCACTCCTCTTGGTAGGTTTTGATAAATAAATCGTTGCGATATTGCTGAATTAAATTCTCTAAAGAAGCCTGCTGGGAAGGGTGTAAGTTGAAAACTGCTTTTTCAAGCAACAATTGTTCTTTGATCCATTCATCAATATAGTTTTTAGCCATGGAAGCACTATCGGCAGATGATATATTTGTGCGAATATGTTCTTTTACTTCAGAAACATACAAATAGTGATTGTGTACTCGTGCAACAACCTTATCAGAAGACACTTCATTTAACTGACAAGAAAACACAAATAGTGTAAGTAATAAAAAAGCGTAACGCATAGTTATCTTGAGTAGTTTGGAGCCTCTTTTGTTATTTGAACATTGTGTGGATGACTTTCTTTAATTCCCGATGCTGTAATTTGCACAAATCGTGCCGTTTCTTTGAGTGTGGCAATATCTTTTGATCCACAATAGCCCATACCAGCACGTAAACCACCGACAAACTGATGAATACTTTCATTGAGTTCACCTTTATAAGGCACACGTCCTACAATTCCTTCTGGAACTAATTTTTTAATATCATCTTCAACGTCTTGAAAATAGCGATCCTTACTCCCCTTTTTCATAGCTTCCACAGAACCCATTCCCCTGTAGGTTTTAAACTTACGCCCTTCATAAATGACGGTTTCACCTGGAGATTCTTTTGTTCCTGCAAGCAAGGAGCCCAACATAACACAGTCGGCGCCAGCGGCAACGGCCTTGACAATATCGCCTGTATAACGGACACCACCGTCAGCAATAAGAGGTACACCCGTACCAGCCAAGACAGATGAAACTTCTAAAACGGCAGACAGTTGTGGGTAACCAACTCCAGCAATAATACGGGTGGTACAAATAGAACCAGGGCCAATACCTACTTTAATTCCGTCTGCACCTGCTTCAAGCAGATAAGCAGCGGCTTCAGAAGTAGCAATATTCCCAACAACTACATCAATTTTTGGAAAACTCTTTTTAACTTTTTTTAGCACAGCAACAACGCCTTTGGAATGTCCGTGAGCCGTATCAATTACAATGGCATCCACAGCAGCATCCGAAAGGGCTTTAACACGATCCATAACATCAGCAGTTACCCCAACAGCAGCTGCTACGATCAGTCGTCCATAAGCATCTTTATTGGCTTGTGGTGAAATGGCTACACGCGTGATGTCTCGGAAGGTTATCAAGCCTATTAGCTTGTTCTCTTTGTCTACAACGGGAAGCTTTTCAATTTTATGAGCTTGAAGCACTTCCTCGGCTTGTGCCATTGAAATGCCTTCTGCAGCAGTTACTAAATTTTCAGAAGTCATCACTTCCATGAGTGGTCTACCTTCGTTTTTTTCAAAACGCAAATCGCGATTGGTGACTATGCCTATCAACGTACTTTCATCATCAACAATTGGAATACCACCAATGCTGTATTCACGCATGATTTTTTTAGCATCAGCAACAAGGGCTGTAGTAGGTAGGGTAACAGGATCTATAATCATCCCAGACTCAGATCGCTTAACTTTTCGCACTTTATCTGCTTGATCTGCTATAGTCATGTTCTTGTGCAACACACCAATCCCTCCTTCTCTAGCCATCGCAATAGCCATTTGACTTTCGGTAACGGTATCCATTGCCGCAGAAGCGATGGGAACGTTGAGTGTTATGTTGCGAGAAAATTTTGATGTTATACTAACCTCCCTAGGAAGGGTTTCAGAGTAGGCAGGCACCAAAAGTACGTCATCGTATGTAAGGCCTAAACTACTGATTTTATTGGGAAGAGAATCCATGGCAACGTTTTAGAAATGTTGCACGCAAATATACAAAAAATAACCCTAGGATTGGGGACTTGCAAACAGCTCCTTAACAATATAGGCTACACTGGCTATGTACGTCAACGTCATCAAAACACCCGATACCAACACAATATAAGCCATGAAAATCCAGCCATACCACAAAAGGTATATACCTCCAAAAGTGACAAGTAAAGATATGTATGGCTCGATAAGTAAAAACGATTTTACTCTTTTAGGAACAGCTGAAAAAAACAACAAAATGCCTGCGGAAAAGAAAATAAGGGATATGCTCAATATATGCGTGTGTACAATAGTAAGCATTTCACGTTGCCCTTTTTTAAATTTCATAACCATTTCATCAGGACGATCTTCGTTACCGTTATAGTTCTCCTCAATCCCAACAGCTGTATTGCTCTCCGTTTGAAACACAAAAGCCAAACCTGTAAAGTATCCGACAGAAAGCGTAAGCACAAAAGCTAGACAAGCTGTTCGCGCATACTTAGGCAGTTGTCGCAGTCGAAAATTATGATTTATTTGGTTTTCCATTATTTTGCCACGAAGCTAATGAAATCATAAGATTATTCATGGCATTCGTCATAGATTTTACTGAAATTGTTGCGCCAGAAATAGCAGCAATATTTTGACGGTAAGCAAAACGATCGTTTGGCGTTTTGTCAAGAAACTGTTTTAGCCATCGTTTGCTTCCAATTTCACTGCCATAATCTTCTCTGTAAACAAGAACTTTTGCTTTTTTTACAGCGAAATTAGTGTCAAAAACGACAAGATATTCAAATGTGTCTGTTTGACTGGAAGCTTCGCCAACATAGGCAAACCCCAAGGCATTGCCTTGGTCAAATATCGTATAGAGACGATCTTTATCAATTCCGGGGATATCTTGATCAAGTGTTTGCACAAAAGTGGCGTTGTCAATTTCAAATACCTTATTTATTTCCCTCTCAGCCTTTTTACTGATGTGCAAACTAAAAACCACACCCACTAGGGATAATTTTAAAGAAAGTAAGAAGGCTGAGAGGGAAAGTATTTTCATGTTATATTATTTAGAAAAAGAATCCGACACCAAAGTTAAGCTGTCCAACAACGTCATCAGAAGCAGCTGTTTTTTTGCTTTGATAATCGCCTTTAAAAACAACGCCTGGCGCTAGGTGATAAGAAAAACCAACAGTGGTTTCTTTTCTGTGGTAGGCAGGGTTAGCCATCATACCACCATCCGTTTTTTTGTGGGTGTCAAAATCTTCATAGCGCACAAAAATATCCAATCTTTGTCGATTGGTCAAGGGCAAAAGGTTATAAGCGCCCTCAATATAATAGCCGCCCATAGTGGAACCCAAATCTTTGTTTCCTGCAGTATTGTATGCAGCCACATCACGGAGTGAGGTTTTTACCCACTGCCCTCTAGAAGAAAACCGACCTTTGGTATAGCGATAGTCGGCGCCAAGCATCGTTAGGCCTACTTGCGTAGCGGCGTTGTCTAAATCTGTAGTTTGTGTTTTCCCACTGTATGCTGCCAAACCAAATCGAATGTTTGGAAGCCCATAATATTCAATCTTTGCAGCAAAATTTATATCAGAGTTAACCGATTCTGCTCCCTTTTGGCGCCCTTTTCTCAAGCCATCAGAACCTCTAAGTACATAATCTTCATTAAATGAAACAAAACCATTCATCGCATATAGCTGATATCTGAAAGACAGTTCATTTGATCTACCCGCAATACCAAAACCGATTTCACGCCAAGTTGTGGGTATTACTTTGCCATCCAAGCTTGGTCGCTCAACTCCGTTATACGTGGGTCCTTCATGGTATTCGTTAATAATCCCCATAGGAACAAGCATCAAGCCCGCCCTAGCATTCAAATTATCGGTAATATTGTAATTAACAAAAGCCTGTTCAACATAAACTTCTTTAACGTGTTCGTATTCTACTTCAGTAACAAATTGTGTTCTGTCGTCGAACTTATAGGCAAATAGCAACACCAATCGCTGCACGTCTATTTCATTTGGCTTTCCATCATATCCATTGAAATTGATTTCCCCATAACCTCCTAGTGTTATTCTGTTTTCACTGTTTTCTAGGTTCGACAATTGGCGCATCGCACTGTTTTGAAAATTCATGTTTTGCGAAAATCCAACGGTGGATATTAAAATGGCTGAAAGGATTATTTTTTTCATTATTCTTATTTAGATTGTTTTTAAATTAGGGCAAATGTATTACCTAATTTACAAACAGCAAAATTTATTTAGATTTATTTTAAATAAGAAACTAACAAACCTGAAAAGAAGTGTTGTATGCCGACTCAAAATGCATCATATTCACTCTATTTTGCGCTTTTTGAGCTGTTAAAAAGGAAAGTAATTTTTCTGTTGGAACGTTGCCCGTAAGTTCATCTTTAGCCATTGGGCAGCCCCCTAGCCCACGCATGGCACTATCAAAAGCACGGCAACCGCCTGCATAAGCAGCTTTGATTTTTGAAATAGCCTCATTTGGCTTTGCGTGAAGGTGAGCGCCAAAAACAATATCGGGATATGCCTGTAGTAAATGATTAAATAAATCTGTGATGGTTTTGGGTTGTGCCAGACCTACTGTGTCTGATAGTGAAATACGCCTAACCCCCATATCCACTAACCTACTGACCCAGCTTGTAACCAAGACTGGACTCCAAGGGTCTCCATAAGGATTGCCAAAACCCATGCTCAAATAAACAACCAATTCTCTATTTAGGCTAGTGGCATGTTCAACCAAGCGATTCAATAAGGCTAATGAGTCTTCAATCGTGGTGTTGGTGTTACGCATTTGAAAATTTTCAGATATCGAAAAGGGGTAACCTAAGTAGCTTATCTGTTCATAAGACAAAGCCTCAGTGGCCCCTCTTTCGTTGGCAACTATGGCTAACAGTTTCGTATTGGTTTGACTTAAATCGAGCTGTCTAATAACATCATGGGTGTCACGCATTTGCGGAACAGCTTTAGGAGAAACAAAGCTTCCAAAATCGAGTATATCATAGCCCACACGCAATAGTGATTGCAAGTACTTCACTTTTACATCCGTAGGAATAAACGTTTTAATGCCTTGCAGGGCATCTCTAGGGCATTCGGTAAGAAAAACACGAGACATGCTTCAAAAATAACAAATCCTTTAACGCTAATTATGAGTCATTTATATAAATTTGTACTTGAAAAATTGCTTATGAAAACGACTGCCTTTTTTGAGGACAAACTAGCACCTCATAAAGATAAACTATTGCACCATGCGCTATACCACAAATTAAACAGCACTGAGGCAATAAAGACTTTTATGGAATATCATGTTTTTGCCGTTTGGGACTTCATGTCTTTGGTAAAAGCCTTACAACGCAAACTTACGCGTACTGACTTACCTTGGGTACCCGTAGGGAGTCCGTCTACAAGAAGACTAATCAATGAAATTGTTTGGGGTGAGGAAAGCGACGTAGATCAATTCAACCAGCCAGGCAGTCACTTCGAGCTTTACCTAAAAGCCATGGAAGAAATAGGGGCAAACACCGCACCTATCAACGCTTTAGTGTCCGCAATTCAAAATGGGACTCCTTGGCGTACAGCTCTTCATGAAGCTGCAATACCCAACGAAATAAAATCTTTTCTCGATTTTTCACTCACAACGGCAACACAAGCACCTGTGCATGTTGTAGCAAGTGTGTTTACTTATGGTCGGGAAGACCTAATTCCTGATTTGTTTATTGCCATCATTAAAGATATGGCCAAAGAAAAAGACACCAACTGCGACACATTGATCTATTATTTTGAACGTCACATCGAGGTTGATAGTGAAGAACACGGTCCAATGGCACAGCAAATGATTCAAGAGCTGTGTGGGAACAACACCCAGCTTTGGGAAGAGGCAAACGATGCAGCTCAAGAGGCGCTACAAAAGCGATTATCACTTTGGGATTTTATTGAAAGTAAGATTTAATAAAACTGTATATTGCATATCAAAAACTTTAAATCATGAAACATTTACCTATACTATTTGCTTTTTTATGCATGGCCTGTGTGTCTAGTCAAAAAAATATTGCCTTTGACCCAGAAACCTATGCAGCTAGCATCACAGCTGAAGAACTAAAAGCGCATTTATATACCTACGCAGGTGACGATTTTATGGGAAGAGAAGCAGGTACTGAAGGAGAAGAAGTGGCCATAAACTATCTAAAAGGCGAATATGAATCACTAGGGATAAACGGAGGGATGCCCGACGGCGCTTACTTCATGCCTATGACCCTAAATTCATATCGAGAAAACCGCACTTTAGAAGCAAGCAATGTGTTGGCTTTTATTGAAGGAAGCGAAAAACCCAATGAAATATTGGTTATCACTGCCCACCTAGATCATATTGGCGTTGAAAAAGACGGACAAATCAACAATGGAGCAGACGACGACGGTTCTGGTACTGTTGCCATATTGGAAATTGCAGAAGCCTTTCAACAGGCTGTAATAGACGGTAATGGACCCAAACGTTCTGTGCTATTCTTGCACGTTACCGCAGAAGAAAAAGGACTCTTGGGCTCTAAATACTACACTGACAACCCCGTGTATCCTCTTGAAGATACGGTTGCCAACTTAAATATAGATATGATTGGCCGCATTGATGATTTGCATAAAGACAACAGCAATTATATGTATCTGATTGGTTCTGACATCTTATCACAAGACTTGCACGATGTGTCAGCAGCAATGAACGACACCTATATTAACTTGGATTTGGACTACCGCTATAATGACCCTACTACAGAAGTTTTTGAGCGTGGTCGATATATCGAAAACAGGTATTACTATCGTTCAGATCACTACAATTTTGCTAAAAATAATGTGCCCGTTATCTTCTATTTTAACGGTACGCATGCCGATTATCATGCACCAACAGACACGGTTGAAAAAATTGAATACGAATTGTTGGAAAAACGCACCCGTCTCATCTTTCATACCGCTTGGGAGATTGTGAACCGTGAGGAGCGTTTGCGTTTAAAAGAATAACCTATTCTTTATCCGCAAGCACAACAATTGGCGCGTCTTTTTCTGCCAACCAAGAAGTGGTGAAAATTAAATCCTCAGACCCTAAGTTTTGAGAATAGTGCCAGGTATTTGATGTACCAATAAAAGCATCGCCAGGAAGCTAAAGAAAGCTGTTTCAGATGAGGAAATAATGAGCCTTGATGAGCCTAAAGCTCCTAAGTCTAAGCTGTTTTTTCTACCAGGAAATACATCTTCCTCAATGCTCATAAAACATCTTGAGCAAAATGATGGAATGGGGGCTATTGTAGAGAATGAAGCCGATACGTTAAGTGCAACGCTTAAGCAAGACTGGGGTGGTTTTTCTGACATCATACGAAAAGGATTTCATGGAGAAACCATTACAAAAAGCCGTATCACTGACATGGAGTACAACGAGATAAAGAAACCTAAGTTCTCAGTTACTCTAACAGGCACTCCAAACCAATTAGACCCATTGATAAAAGGAGTTGATGATGGGCTTTTTTCAAGGTTTCTATTTTATAGATTTAAAGCTACTCCAACGTGGAAAGACGCCTATGCAAATGGTATAAGAAAGACCAAGGAAGAATTATTCTCAGAATACAGTGCGTGGCTTTGTGATAAGTTTAAGGATGACAAAAAGCGGTGCTTTAATTTAACACCAACACAATGGAATATTTTGAACAATACGTTTTCTAAAGCCCTTAACTATAATCACAAGTTTTATTCTGATAATGCAACAGGAATAACCTTTAGGCTAGGGCTGATGACATACAAAATCGCTATGGTCCTATCAGCCATAAGAAGTGATGAAGAAATTATTCACTGTATTGACGATGACTTTGAAATAGCATTAACACTAGTTAATGATGTTTATATGCACCACATTCTATCTTTGTTGGTAGAAATCCACAAACACAACCCGTCTTATAACGAGTTTGAAAAATCAGTGTTGAGTGTCATTGGAAAGGTGCCGATTAAAAGAGGGGATATCTTTAAAGCTGTTAAAAAACTAGGAGTTACTGACAGGACGTTAAGTGATTATTTGAGGAAGTTTGTGACCTCTGGACTTATACAAAAAGTCAAAAGAGGAACATACGTAAGAAACAAATAGGTTAGACTACAGAAAGATTCCTTAACACTAAACATAATAAAGGGGTAAGTTTTGGCTTACCCCCTTGTTAATAGCGACTTAGGCTAAAAATCTTTTGCCAATGTATGTAAGTAATAGTTAACATATATTTTACGCTACTCCCCAACAAAAATAAAACGATTATCAATTAACCACGGGGGTGGAAACCAGTGATATAATTCTTGATTTTTTTGGCTTTAATCCTCGTTCAAATGTTCGTGAGCTTTGATTATAGCCTTACGTCTTACTTGTATTAAATCACGTGTAGCCTTTAGGTATAACCCCATGGAACGCTCATTAAATACAATTTTAAACTCATCTGAATAGTCCGAAGTCAGGTAAACATCTCCTCCAATTTTATCAAATTTCAATATGAACTTAGAGCCTTGTTTGACACCTGTGTTCACAATCTTACTTTGTGCCACTTCATCCACAGTTAGCTCTACTCCACTAGCGGTTTGAATATAATTCTGCATGAGCTTGTTCCACTTTTCTGCTGTAAAATTTTTCCACAACAATTTAGAAAAATCCACACCATATTCATTTGCCCATCCATGACTCGTAAATGCAAACAAAACATATTTTTCCCCTGAGTCTCTATCTGTAATTTCAAAAGTAATTACACCTACTGATGATAAGTCTTTAAGCTTTGTTCCCTTTAATGAACCTGTTTTTAATTCAAAATTTACAAGATATGGGTATGCAGTAAGTACTTGCTCTACTGCCACTTGCTCTAGGTTTTCTTTAATCTGCTCAATGGCAGCAATCGCTCCTCCAATGGCTAAAAGTCCAGCTGCAGCAGCGGCAACTCCATCATTGTTTTGAGCAGTAGCCTGCTTTGGCATGAACATTCCAGCGATTAATAGTATCAGAATTGATTTTTTCATTTGATGAATTTTTAGCAAAATATAATAATAACATCTCATGGGCAAAACAAAGTGAATTTATTTATATTTGAACATGAAGTATCTGCTAATCCTAGCACCTTTTATTAGTTTCGCTCAACTGCACCATCAGGCGGTGAGTGCAGGTGGAGGAACCTCCCAAAAGGGGATATATTCCATAGGGCAGTCCTCAGTTATCGGAAACATTAAAACTACTGGAGTTACAGTCTCACAGGGATTTGTAAATCCCACTAAAGTAGCCTACGCTGTAGAAACCATAACAACTGACCTCACTGTAGCTATCTATCCCAATCCTTTTGTAGAGCAATTTACAGCTACGCTAGACAAGAAATACAACGATATTCAGGTTATTATACAAAACGCTGCTGGGCAGCTTGTATACACCAAAGACTTTAGTAACGCATCTCAGGTGGTGATAGACACGCCAAGGCTTAGTATTCAAACCTATTTGATTACTATACTAGCAGACAAAAAAATGTTCAACGCTAAACTCATTAAACAGTAATGAAAAAATATATCCTATTTGGTTTTATGCTCATAGCCACTAGCCTATCAGCGCAAAACGTGTTCTTTGAAACAGGAATGAACTTTACAAGCTACGCTTATTCTGACAATGAAGGTAACTCAAACGATAACATAGAACCAGGAACTGGCGTGTATGTACGAGCAGGGCTAGGCTCTATTGGTTATAGAAGCAGCTTTTCATATGGTATTAGCTTAAATCAATTAAATGCCACAGGAGGTAACGGTTTTGACCTTTATGACTGGAAAGTCACACACCTAGGAGCCTTTGCGCAGTGGAACAGGTATTTCAATGGAGACGAAACCTTTGGCTTTAGTGCAGCCTTTGAGTTCTCTACTATGGTTAGCGGAAAACAAGTGCTTGGTGAGAATAGCTATAAGCTATCGGAATATGATGAATTTAAAGGCCTTTGGGCAAGCCCAAGATTTGGACTGAACTATCAGGTTGTATCAACCAATAGTGTTCTACTAGAACTTGGCTATAACTTCCAGATTGGTCTAAATATAACAGGCGGAGCTACAGAAAAACTTTCGTTTAACACCCACCAATTGGGAATAAAACTAAACATACAGTAAGATGAGATTATTACTTTTTACATTCCTATTATCAGCGCTTTCTTTTGGTCAAGACAGAAACGGAATATCCTACCAAGCGCTTATCATTAATCCTAACGTTGAGCAGCTTCCAGGACAGGACAACGACCATTCTCCCCTTACAAATACTGATATTTGTTTACAGTTTCATATTATCAATAGCTCTGGTAATTACGAATACTCCGAGTCACAATCAGTAACCACAGATGCTTATGGTATGGTTAATCTTGTGATAGGAACAGGAACGCCCATAGGAGCCATCACTTGGGACGCTGTGGCTTGGTCTGCAGAGGCCAAATCCCTTAAGGTAGACCTAGACATCACAGGCGCTTGTACGAGCTTTACAGAGCTTAGCAATCAACAACTAACTTCAGTACCATTTGCACTCTATAGCCCAGCCTCTAATACTCCAGGACCTAAAGGAGACCCTGGTGACCCAGGAGCGGATGGAGATTCAGCTTATCAAGTATGGTTAGACGAAGGAAACACAGGGACTAAACAAGAGTTTTTAGATGCATTAAAAGGAACTGACGGGACCCCAGGAGCAGATGGAGATTCAGCATATCAAGTATGGCTTGATGCAGGGAATACTGGTACTGAACAAGAGTTCTTGGATTCATTAAAAGGGGCTGATGGAAACGAAGGGCTACTTCCCTCTGGAGATGCTATTGGCAATACAACATATTGGAATGGCACAGAATGGGTGATAAATAGTAACAATCTTTACAACGACGGTAGTAACGTTATGATTGGGACAACAACTGCTGAGCCTTCATCTGCTTTTACAGTCGCATCAACAAGCCAAGGGGTACTACTTCCTAAAATGACACTATCCCAAAGAGACGCCATATCAAACCCAACTAGCGGGCTATTGATATTTCAAACGGATAATACGCCTGGATTTTATTATTTTGATGGAACCTCATGGAAAGGTCTTATTCAAATAGCGCCTGTAAGTTCAGGTGGTTCAAGTGATTCTAACACTTTAATTTATACAACAAATGGATTTTAAAAAGGTCATTTCAATACTAACACTAAGCTTAAGTTTACATATACTTGCTCAAGATACACCTGGAAATTTACAGTTTAACAGGGTGGTTGTTTATAATTCTGAGAGTAATCCTGGAACTCCATCTCCTGCTTATTCTCCATCTAGAGTTGCGGAGTTCGACCCAATAACTATTCCAAATGGAAAAGTATGGAAAATAGAATCAGTTGCAATGTACAATAGATTAAACCAGAGACATTCAAATATAGTTGGTCACGCTGCTGATGACTTTGGTGCGATTGAACCTAATTTCAATAACGAAGAAAAAAGCTTGCAACTAGATGATATTCCTATTTATATATCTTTTTATTCCACAGGTGGTGATTTTGTTCATAAAGTTAAATATCCAATATGGCTTCCATCAGGTACATACAGACCACATTCCTGGGAACCTAATGTTGGTTCAGAATTCACCATCTATGCACTAGAATTTAATATTATACCATAATGAAAAAAGCTTTTTTAATAATAACACTATTTAGCAGTATAATCATTTACTCCCAAGACACTCCTGGGAACTTGCAGTTTAATAGGGTTGTGAATTTTTCTGAGATAGTCAATGTTATTTCATCATCAAATTCTCCAAGACCTACAGAAAATAGGTTTTCTTCACTTACTCCAATTACTATACCAGATGGAAAAGTTTTAAAAATAACGAGCCTAACAGTTGCTAATTATTATGAGCTCGATAGTAGTGGTATTAAACAATTAAGTGAATGCAATGAATGTGCTGCTTCGATTGGAGGGGTTACAGCTTTTACTCATCAAACTAGTGGTTACACAACTAACAATAAACTATTTCCACTTTGGTTCAATTCTGGAGAGAAGGAATTCTTAGTTTTCAATCCAAATGGTGGTAGGGTTATTGTTTCATTCACTGGTATAGAATTTAATATTGTAAACTAAATCATATTCACAATCACGGTCAATCCACTTGCTAACATAGTTTGTTACTGCCTTGGGATTGTCAATGAGCTCATAATCTCCCACAGCAATACCTCCTATACCGTTCTTGTTTCGTATAAGCTCATAGCGCTATTGGTTTCCAAAGGCATATGTACATTAATTCAGTCTTATTTTCTGTTTAGTGCCTAAGATTCCTATGTTAGCGTTGTAAAAAAGTGCCGAGGAAGTACCGAGAGCATACACTTTTTTGTAATTTTAAGCATCAATTATGTGTAAGTGCCGAACCAAACGTATAACTGGTTTAAAGAAGAAAACCCCTCGATTTCTCGAAGGGCTTTTCTTGGGTGGAAGACCGGTCTCGAACCGGCGACCTCTAGAACCACAATCTAGCGCTCTAACCAACTGAGCTACAACCACCATTTTCTAGGATGCAAATGTACTACGTTTTTAGAGAATCCAAAACAGCTTTTACATCAAATCGTTTATGCGGTCAACAGCCAATAAACGCGTGGCTGTAAACCCTTCTGCATGATCAACCCCAATAAGTCTTCCCAGATTGGCAGCACGGTATTTAACACTATCCATAAAGTTTTGACTGCTGATGGGTGTTTCGGGTGCTGACGTTTTTGGGTTAAAAAATTGTGAGGCATAGGCGTTAACCGCCTTAAGTTTGGTGTCCATATGGGCGCTTATATCCACCACAAAGTCAGGACGAGCTTCATTCCATTGGATATAGTGATACACTTGCTTTGGGCGCCATGCTTCCTGTGGTTTTCCATCATACGTGGTCTTTACTTGCTGTAATCCGCTCAAAAAACAACTTTCTACCACCAATGCAGCTGCGCGGCCGTGATCGGGGTGACGGTCAGAAACAGCGTTGCAAAGCACCATTTCGGGTTTTAAAAAACGAATATATGCAGCCAATTGCAATTGATGTGCCTTGTCATTTTTAAAAAAACCATCGGCAAAATTGAGGTTATATCGAGCTTTAGCACCTAAAATTCTAGCTGCCGCTTTAGCTTCACTTGCACGGATTTCAGCCGTCCCTCTAGTTCCAAGTTCTCCTTGCGTAAGATCGAGAATGGCTACCTGCTTGCCATTGGCCATTTCTTTGGCCAGGGTTCCAGCACAAGAAAGCTCTACATCATCAGGGTGTGCCCCTATGGCAAGGATATCTATTTTCATTTTTAGCTTTTTATCCAATCTAACACAACGGGGTCATCGGGCTGTGTACGAGGGGAAATTACCGCTTCTAAATGGCCATTTTCATCGATGAGATACTTTTGAAAATTCCATTTAACCGAACTGTCCTTTACGCCGTTTTTATCTTTTTTAGTAAGAAAAGCATAAAGGGGGTGTTGGCTTTTTCCTTTAACACTGATCTTAGCCATCATTGGAAAAGAAAGGCCGTAATTTTTTTCACAAAAGGCTTTGATATCTTCATTACTTCCGGGTTCTTGCCACATGAAATTATTGGCTGGGAAGCCAACAATAACAAAATTTTGGTCTTTGTACTCTTGATAAAGGGCTTCAAGTTTTTTATACTGGGGCGTAAGGCCGCATTTGGAGGCCGTATTTACAATCATGATTTTCTTTCCCTTGAGTGATTCAAGCGAAAAAGGCTTGCCGTTTATGTCCTCAACAGTAAACGTGTGAATTGAATTTTTCATAGCAGTAGGTTGAGCATAACTAAAACATGCGACAAGCAGTACTATATACATAATGCGCATAGGTAAATTTTTAAGCTAAGGTAAGCAATTGAGAAAAATAACGGTCTAAACAATTTCAGCACTCAGTCCTGCAGCGTGTAGTCGAATACATTTGGGTTCCAACTCATCGTAAGAACCACGTTTAACAGAACATTTGCCTTTGTAGTGTACTATAAGCGAACATTGCTCAGCCTGCTCTGGTGTGTGCTCACACACTTCAATCAGAGTACTGATGACATGATCGAAGGTATTGACATCGTCATTGTACAGTATGATTTCGTGCAAACGAGAGGATTCAACGGCTACTTCTCGCTGTTCTTGCTCTTGTTCTTTTGTTTTTTCAAAGTAAATCATCTCAACTAAAGTATAAATTTTAAGCAAATCCAACCTTCTTTTTCTGTTTTCCCTAGGGGTTTGAGTCCGTTTTCTTGAGCCAAAGCCTGTAGCGCAGCTACATCTTCTTGATGAAACCCAGATAAAAGTAAGCTGCCGTCTGGCGAAAGCATTTGAGCATAGCTAGGCAAATGGGCCAACAACACATTTCTGTTGATGTTAGCCAAAATCAAATCCGGTTTAAAGGCTGTAAAATCACCAAGGGTTTTGGTGCTAAAGACAATATCGCGTATGTCATTCTTAGCCGCATTTTCTATGGCATTATCCACACACCAACTTTCAATATCAACGCCAGCAACCTTTTCAGCGCCTTGCATTTTTGCAGCAATTGCCAAAACACCCGTTCCCGTCCCCATATCTAAAACTGATTTATCAGTAACATCTATGTCTAGAAGCTGTTCGAGCATGAGCTGTGTGGTGGCATGCTGCCCCGTACCAAAAGACATCTGTGGGTCGATGATAATTTCGTTCTTGGTGGTGGAAGCCTTGTGAAACGAAGCCCTTATGGTCCAATCGCCAACTGTAATGGGATGAAAATGTTCTTCCCAAATAGCATTCCAGTTTTGCCCTTCAAAATTTTCAATGTTTAGGGTAGCCACTACCCCATCAAACGGAACAGCTAGGCAGGCTGCCTCAGAAATTTGAGCCACTTCGTCCAAAGCGATATATGCTGTCACCCCTGTCTCGGTATTGACAAAACTTTCAAATGGAAAGCTTGTTAGCCAAGCAGAAAAAATAGCTGTTTTATCTGTTGGATAAACACTAAAATGATAAGCACGGTAAGCTTTCAAATTTAAAAAGCGTTGACAATCGCAGCAAAGTCTTCAGCATTAAGAGCAGCACCACCAATCAATCCGCCATCAACATCTGTTTGGGCGAAAATCTCTTTGGCGTTGGCAGGCTTTACGCTTCCCCCGTAAAGTACAGAAACGCGCTGTGCTAATGCATCGTCATATTTAGCAGCCAATACTGCTCTTATGTGTGCGTGCATTTCTTGTGCTTGAGCTGGGCTTGCGGTTTCCCCAGTTCCAATAGCCCAAACGGGCTCATAAGCAAGTGTAATATTTGCCCATTGTGAAGGCTGTAGATGAAAGAGTCCATTTGTAAGCTGACTTGTAACAAGGTCAAAGTGGGCCTCTGACTTGCGATCTTCTAACTCCTCCCCAAAACAAAAAATAACATGCATGTCGTTTTCCAGTGCAGTATTTACTTTTTCAGCCAAAAGGGCGTCAGTCTCGTGGAAATAAGCTCTTCGTTCAGAGTGACCAAGAATAACGGTCTTTACCCCTATGCCTTCTAACATGGCAGCCGACACCTCACCCGTATAGGCGCCAGAGGCAGCTTGGTGCATGTTTTGGGCAGCCACTCCTATGGATGTACCAGCCGTTTGGTCTACTGCTGCTGCTAGGTGTACGTAAGGCGTAGCGATGGCTACATGTACGTTGGTATCAAAAGTTTGTGCTTTTAAAGCAGCTATCAATTCCTGGCTTTCTGCGGCGTTGAGGTTCATTTTCCAGTTACCGGCTACAATTTGTTTTCTCATGGTTATGATTGGTTATTTAAGTGTATCAGTGCAAATAAGGCGTAATTAATCATGTCTTGAAAGTTGGCTTCTAAACCTTCACTCACAAGCGTTTTGCCTTCGTTATTCTCAATTTGTTTTACGCGTAATAGCTTTTGTAGAATCAAATCGGTCAGGGAGCTTACGCGCATGTCGCGCCATGCCTCGCCATAGTCATGATTCTTAAGCTCCATAAGGGCTTTGGTCGCTGCTGCGTGTTTGTTGTAATGAACCATCACCTCCTCGCTTGACAAGTCGGGCTGGTCTGCGGCACCGAGTTCCAATTGGATTAACGCCATAATAGAATAATTTACAATGCCAATAAATTCAGGCACTTCACCCTCATCAACCTTTTTTGTTTCGAGTTGTTGCAAGGTTCTAATACGCTGTGCTTTAATAAAAATCTGATCAGTGAGAGAAGTGGGACGAAGTATGCGCCACGCACAGCCGTAATCTTTCATTTTTTGCTCAAACAACGACTTACATGTTGTTGCTGCAGTAAGATATTGTGCTTCGGTTTGCGCCACCTGATTTGATTTGTTGTAAATTTCGCTCAAAAATGAAAATGTTTTCATTTTAAACCAACTAATTTAAGCGGTATTTATGAACATCTCGTGTAAAGGCAAGCTTATAGACCTGACAACACCTAAAATTATGGGGATTCTCAACATAACCCCAGACTCCTTTTATGATGGTGGCGTATTCAACAATACAGATCGTGCACTTGCCCAAACGGAAAAAATGCTTCTTGAAGGCGCTACTTTTATAGACGTTGGTGGAGCAAGCTCAAAACCAGGTGCAGTTGAAATTTCAATTGATGAAGAGTTGGCTAGGGTGTTGCCAATAATTGAAGAAATACAAAAAAGATTTCCTGAAGCCATCATTTCCATAGATACATACCGTAGTGTTGTTGCCCAACAAGCCGTAGCTACTGGTGCAGCCATAGTTAACGATATATCGGGTGGTAACCTAGATGCTAAAATGTTGGGTACTGTTGGTGCACTAGGAGGTGTTCCGTATATCGCTATTCACATGCAAGGGAAACCGCAAAACATGCAAGACAATCCCAGTTATGATAATGTATTGGTGGCTATTCGATCATTTTTTGCAGCAAAAATTGACGAAGCGCACAAGGCTGGCATACACGATATTATCATTGATCCAGGGTTTGGTTTCGGAAAAACGTTAGATCACAACTATTCGCTACTGAAAAGTTTAAGTAGCATGCAAATGGACGGCATACCCATGTTGATTGGCCTATCGCGCAAGTCTATGATACACAAACTACTAGAAATAGAAGCTGCCGATGCGCTAAACGGCACAACCGTATTAAATACCATTGCCTTGCAACAGGGTGCACAAATTTTACGTGTGCATGACGTCAAAGAAGCCCAACAGGCCATACACCTCATTGAAAAACTAACGTACGCTTAACCAATTATTTGTAATTTTATAGGATGTTTGATTTTTTAGATTTTAATATACTGGACGTCATCGATATTGTATTGGTAGCGATGTTGCTATACTATGCTTACCGTCTTGTTAAAGGAACTGCCGCCATCAATATTTTTGTGGGCATTGTCATACTCTATTTGATTTGGAAAATCACTGATGCGCTAAACATGGAATTGCTCAGTAACATCCTCGGAGGATTTATGAGCGTTGGGGTATTTGCCCTTATTGTGGTTTTTCAACAAGAAATTCGCAAAATGCTATTGATGTTGGGGTCATCAAATTTGGCAAACCGGAAGACAATCAATCGCTATCTCAGTATTTTTAATACCAATTCAAATGAAAGGGAATCATCACTTAATATTGATGCTTTGGTAAAAAGTTGTGCTTCGCTTAAAAAACAAAAAACAGGCGCACTTTTGGTTCTCGAGCGGAACAGCAGCTTAGACTTCCTCAAATCATCGGGAGTAGAAGTAAACATGGAAATTTCCATTCCTGTAATTGAAAGTATTTTTCATAAAAGCGCTCCTTTACACGATGGAGCTGCTATCATAGAAAACAACAACATCACAACAACACGTGTTGTACTCCCTGTATCCGACAAAAGTGGGTTGCCAAAAAAATTCGGCTTGCGACATAAAGCCGCAGTTGGAATTACAGAAAAAACCGATGCGGTGGTACTTGTAGTATCCGAAGAAACAGGTGGTATCAGCTACTTTAAGGATGGAGAAAAAATTTCTTTTGGCTCATATAAGGAGCTGCATGAAATCATAGCCAAAGACATGGCTTAAAGGATGGGTTCAGCATTCACAAACTGAACTTCATAGAGATTCTTATAATGGCCTCCCGGAATTTTCAATAATTCGCTATGCGTTCCCGACTCAACTATCCTTCCCTTATCCAATACTATAATGCTGTCTGCACGCTGTATGGTGGCCAATCTGTGGGCTATTACAAGAGAGGTTTTTCCTTTTGTAATTTCCTTAGTAGCTTTTTGGATAAGCTTTTCTGCATGCGTATCAATTGAAGAAGTGGCCTCGTCTAAAACCAAAATCTTAGG
>Ga0228669_1000401_pt1 | contig 24029 bp, 20 predicted proteins | sample 84DmetaG_FD_182700 | JGI IMG/M metagenome (GOLD analysis project Ga0228669, IMG submission 182700) | Seawater microbial communities from Monterey Bay, California, United States - 84D | ecosystem: Environmental > Aquatic > Marine > Coastal | place: USA: California | collected 2016-10-11 | reverse complement strand
TGTGGTGGGTGTATGTACTGGAGTAGGTGATATAGTTTCTGTATTATCTGGAATTAATGTTATATTGACTATCTTGTTATCAATGTTTTCGTCAACATTTGGTATAGAATGTACTGATACCGATGACATATCATCAACCGTGTCTATCTCCATAGTAATCGGATTTTCATCGTTATATTCATTATAATCAAACTTTCGAATAATATCTGCTTCTTCAACATCATCCACTGAATATGCGTGATTTCCATTGACGTTTTCTTCTATCTCATTATCAAAATCTTTAAGACGTTGTAATAGACTTTTCAAATGTTTGGTTTGAGATATATGAAAAAATGATAAATAATTTATGTATAATGACATCTGTTGTTTCAATACTATATTTTCATGTTCCAATGTATTAAGTAAATTAGAAATAGAGAACCCTATGCGCGTTTTACCATTATAATTAGTTATTTTGGATTGGTTTATCTCATAACATTCATATAAGAAGTTGATATACTTCATAATATCTTCATGAATATGTTTAATATCATCTAAATTATACTCTTGGAATGGTTCTAAATCTTTATATGGTGGGAATGTATAAAAATCTATTTTTTCAGCACTCAAATCTTCACTATTTTCTTTTATATAATTGACAATAAGTGTGTATAGTTTATAATAATCACAATACATACGATTATTCAATAAAACGCGAAAACGATCTATATTTTCTAACTCAACTGAAAACAATTTATATTGAAAAAAAAAAGAGTCTAAACTGAATAGTAAAGCCTTTTTTGTGGTGGTCTTGGAAAGCTCACCATATATTGTTTTTAGTTCCATTATTTTATCATTTACTTGTTTTTTTACTTTGGTTACGTCATTTCGTAATAATAATATATTATGAAAAGTAGATTTTAACTTTTCAAGATTATAAGATAAATTATTTGCCATGTTATATACTTTCGTCACATAAAAAGTTCAATCGAATGTATACAATACCTACTACTCAGATTAACACAACCAATCACCTATAGGTTTACTTAATATATCAAACGAAGTATCCCACATGTTATATGGTTTATAAATTTCTTCCTTTTGTGAAATATTTTCCTGATTATGTGTATTTGAAAGTGTACTATATCTAAAGAATGGAACATTTTTTAATAGTGGTAAGTTAGTTCGTTTATTTCTATCAATATGATGTTTAATTTCCCAGTATTGTGCTGCTTCTTCATCATATAATAACCTTATCATTCCATATTCACAAACGTTTTTTTTAAAATTAGTAGCTCTATCAGTTGAATATAACTGAATAGTAATGAAAGCATAGTAATACTCATTTTTCTTTTCATTCACTCTATGTTTCATGTCTATAGTAGTCACATCGCCTATATCCATATGTTGAAATACAGATAATATTTCTGGTTTTGTAACAGAACCAAGAATACGAGGAATATAAATATCAATTGTTGTCATTGTTGTCATTGTTGTTAATACTAATTACAATAACATTTAGTTTTTCAATTTTACAATAATATATTAAAAATTGATTAAAAACAATTTTATATGAACTAATATAACTATTCCAATAATGACCGATAAATCAACCGAAACACCGTCACATGCCGATATTGATTCTATATATGATGAATCAATTATCCTTTCAAAACCGGTAATGAAAAGGACTGTATTCAAACCAGAATGGTTGAATGTCAAAACTGATATATCCGATAATATTATATCTGACAACGTGCTTGAACTTTCAAAACCGATTATGAAAAGGACTGTAACCAAACCAGAATGGTCTAATACACAAACTGGTACATCCGATAATATTTTAGATAATATTCCACGCCCAATACTTCGTAGACATAGTCCTTCATTTGATGAATGTTCGCCCGACTGTATAAATACAAGTAATTCAATAATTGATATTATAGACAACTATAATAAAAAACATCAATAAATAGAAAAATGATACACCCAAACATAAGTAATTTACATAAAAAGTAGTTAAACAGATTATAGTCATATTATAAATATATAGCATGGATTCAACCGAAGTTCCTACCAATTTTGTTACAGTAATTAATGATTTTACAAATGATTTAACAACCACATTTCCAGAATACAGTGATAAATGGAATCATCTAACTGGTACAATAAGCGATTCAACACGAGATGAAATATACAAATATTGTGTGTCAGTATATCCTGAACGTTTTTTTGATATTCTATACCAACATGCTGACATTTTTTCAGATAAACAAGACGTAAATGTAAATTTCTTACCTAACATAGATTTTAAAATCCTTTATAATTCTGAAGGAGTAACTGAAAATATCCGTAAGACAATCTGGAAATACTTACAATTGGTTTTATTTACAGTAGTTGGTAGTGTTAAAGATAAGAGTACATTCGGCGATTCTATGAATATGTTTGAGGGGATAGATGAAAAAGACTTACAGGAAAAATTAGGCGAGACTATGGAGGGTCTTACTGATTTTTTCAAAGACATGGGTAAAAATGAAAGTTCTGAAAGTGAAGGTTCATCCGAACAAGAACAATCAATGCCATTTAATATGAATGGTATGCCTAATATGGAAAATATGCAAGAACATTTACACACATTATTTAATGGTAAGATTGGTTCACTCGCTAAAGAAATGGCAGAAGAAATTTCTGGTGATTTTACTGATTTACTTGGAGATAATGCGGAGAATGCAAGCCCCCAAGATGTTATGAAAAAGCTTATGAAGAATCCTACCAAAATAATGGGTTTAATGAAATCTGTAACTGGCAAATTAGACGCAAAAATGAAAAGCGGTGAAATTTCACGGGAAGAAATTATGAAAGAAGCCGGAGATCTTCTTGGAAAAATGAAAGAATCCACTGGGGGTGCCGAAATGTCAGAGATGTTTGCTAAAATGGCAAAAAGCATGGGAGGTATGGGTAAAAATATGAGAATGGATACAAATGCGATTGACCGTATGGTAAAATCTTCAAAATTAAAGGAAGGTATGTTAAAACGTCAGGATATTAAGAAAGAAAACATGTTGGAAAAGGCAAAACAAGAGGCTATTTTGTTACAACAACGAATCGATGCACAAGACAAATTAATTGCGAAGTATTCTTTAGAACAAAAAGACGGTAACAATATGGTATTCAAGTTTGATGGTGAAACTTCACAAGAAAAATCATTTATTCATCCTGATTTACTTAAAGAATTTGAAGCAGAAGATACAGCAAAACAAAATAAAACAAGTAAACCAAAGAAGAAGAAGAAGGGAAAGAAATAAATTTTAGGTTTATATTTTTATCTGCGTATAGTTTAATTTATGGGACTTTTTCAGTATATCAAATTAAACGTTTTTATAATTAGTTTAGCATTCGGATTATTTGCCGTATACATAACAATGCCAGATACACGTAAGATTTATGTGTACCCTACTCCTGAGAACATAGACGTACTTCAATACAAGGACAAGACTGACACATGCTTCAAATTCAAACAAAATGAAGTCGCTTGTCCCAAAAATGAGGCTGAAATAACTAAGATACCAGTTCAAAGCTAATCAATTATTTTACATAATGACGTATTGTATGTAAAATACACAACCTATCCAGAAAAGATAATTGAGTATAAGATATTGAAAAATTATTTATATGACCGTAGTGTATATTATGAATTTACAGCGTTTACTCCATACTGAGGTCGGACAAACATTAATATCCATATTGCTTGGTTTAGGACTCGCAACTTTATTTAGAAAAGCATGTACGGATAAAAATTGTCTAAAATTTAATGGACCAATTATTAGTGAAATCGAAGATAAGATTTTTAAACATGATAATAAATGCTATAAATATACTACAACTTCATCCAAATGTGATAATACAAAACGTATTATTAATGTATCTGATACACCACAAATAATCAATTAATCCAGATTATTTAGTATCATTCGTACAACTATACAATCTTACTTATATCATATTGTATAGTAATGGAGAATACAACCACACGAATTTCAGATTTACCAGACCCGAATTCACAACATATGCAACAACAACAACAACAATTTATGAATCAACCACCCTCTACAAAAACAACTGAATTGCCTAATAATTATACTCCGATTAACGTCCATCCAAATCCATATGGTGTTTCAGACCAGAACCCTATTATGTCACATCCCGAACAACCAATCAGCCCACAACAAGAAATGATTGTTAATAATAATGCTACTAAACAAGTTCCGCAATATTTATCAGAGGAACAGCGTCAAATGATAATGCCTTCGCAACAACAACGATTACCATCACGCCATATACAACAAGATACCACTCAATACGCTCAAGATGAAAGAGTCCAACCAAATTATATACCAAAAGAAAATGTGTCGAATGACTATGTTAGAGAATATGAAGATTTTACAGATAAAAATATTCAGAAACATGAAAAAGAGAATGACCGCAATCAACAAATAGATGATATTTTGAGCGATTTACAAGTACCTATTTTTGTAAGTATTTTATTCTTCTTATTTCAACTTCCCATTATAAATGCATATATATTCAAACGGTTCTCGTTCTTATCCATTTATAATGATGACGGTAATTTTAATTTTTACGGATTAATGTTTAAAAGTTGGATTTTTGGTAGTGTATATTACACCATAACCAAATTTACTAATTTCTTAATCAGTCTATAATCCCAATACCTTCAATAATTTATTCTTAGAACCAGTTTTGGTTTTCTTTTTGATTGTCTTAGTTACAGGTTTCTTTATTTGTTCCTTTTCATTAGATAGTTTCGTTTTCTTATCATTAGGGGTATATTTTAAAAACCATTCTTGATATTCGGGAGATGATTGTTTATTCTTTAACTCTTTAAATTTTTGGGTTTTTTCAGACCGGATATCTTCAATAGTAGTTTGCTTACCATAACATTGGTTTGTAAAACGCTTTAAAATACCTTTCTGTTTTAGTTTATTTTTTTCTTGAATGTTGAATAAATACTCAGCCATACATAATAATCTGATATCATGTAATTTTTTGTCACCATAAACAAAGCTCAAATACAAACTCATAATAGTATCAATTGTAGCTATTTTTACTAATCTATCATTCATATTTATTTCATTATAACTATGACAAGCGATAGGTTTATGTATTACTGCTACAATGTCATCTTTTCCCACAGATACTTCTATGTTCTCAGGTATTACTTCACCAATAGCATTATTTCGTGTAATTTTAATATTTTTGATACCATTCTCTTGTAATTGTTCTTTTAATATTAATGCTGTTTTTTCTAAGTCTTCAGATAGTACATCAAAATCAGGTATTTTCTGTAATTCACGTTTATCAGCATTATTTACTTGTTTTGAATACAATCCACTTGCGTATCCACCGAAAAATACAACTCCCTCATCCATTAATGTATCTCGTGTGATGAAATAGACTTTCTCTTGTTCGGACATACCTATTTCCATTTTTCTCTGAAAATCTATCTCGGTACAATTGGAAGTTTTTAATGGGTAATATTTGTTTAGTAAATTTAATCGTTCTAATACTTTCTCCCATCTGGATACATCTCCATCAGGCCTTGATAACTCTAAGTACATAGACATTCTCAAATAATTTGGAGGTGTATAATGAATACCCGATCTTTTGATAGAATCGCTTTTAATTGAATTAAATAATTGTTTGGGTAATTGTGTGATGTCAGCAATGGGAATGAAATTTACAAATACTTTGTATGTTCCGTAATGTACACCTGCTTTTGCTTCTACATTGGTGTATCCATTATTATAATATATATCAGCCAATTCTTTTGCGTCGTTCATTGCGGTTGATGAAAAGAAATCATAATCAGGTATTTCGGCTTCTTTGTCATAGAAACGCGCATTTTCTGGTAATATATTGTTAATAGCAGTACCACCATAACATACTAATTTCTTTTTCATAATAAACTCTTCTACTATTTTTATCATTCGTTGTACGTCTTCGTCGCTAACAATTCTTTTACCAGATGTTTTTTTATTTTCTTTTATAGCACTTCGTAATACAGCCATTTCGCACTCTTGAAATGTCATTTTATTATTACATTCGTCCGGATAAAAAGTTTTCTTTGATTTTTGTGACCTATTTTTATTGTATTTACCCATTTGTATATACAATAATTATACTTTTTTTTACTGCACCTGATTTTTTTTCAAATAATCGATAGTATATGCTAAAGGAAGTATACCCCCTTTGTTATCATTAAACATCTGTTCGTATTGCTCTAACTCATCGTCTTTAGAATAAAACTTATATAATACGAATTGTGCTCCGTAGTTCAATATAAAGCTATTTATTTCTGGGTTTTTTGCGTTATTATTAATAGTATCAGGCATAACCAATCTCATGCTTCGTGTGCTCGTACATAATCCACATTTGTCTTCTACTCGTATGTGGTCGTAACTTAGATTTAACAATTCGGTGTATCTATGAAGATATAAATCATCTGACCCACTTTCTAAATTAACAAATGTGGGTAGATTATAACATTGTCTTTCATTGGGCTCACATGTAGATTTAGTTTCATAATTACGGTCAAGTGTTTTATCAATAATTAATACTATTTTACCCTGTATATCTGCCAATTTGGTTTGTTTAGTAACTTCACTTTGGTATAATCTGGACTTAATAGTTGTATCAATCGATTTTGATATTAATCTATATAATTTCGCATCATCTCCTTTTGATTTGATTCTTAAATGAATAAATAGTGGGTCATTTAAGTTAGGTGTAGGTTGAACGAAAGCGGAAGTAGATAACATACTAAATACATTATCAAGTAGTAGTGTATTATCAGTTTCAATCGTTTCTAATGAAGTATCGTTTGTATACGTAATCATTGGTTTATCGTCAATTAATAGTACTTCAAAGTCTAATAATCTCACTCCGCGAGTTAATAGGTATTTAACCATGTCTATATTTACATTTTTACCAGTTACAGCACTATTGTAAGATGACTTTATAACATAATCTTTTAATGTAGGTTTCTCAAGTGAGTCGTTTGAAATATACGATTCATCATTGGGTAATGAAACAATACCAGTTCCTTCAGATTCTATTAAACTATGGTATTCTCCTTCTGCTGTTCCAAACAACTCGAAGCCTTCGACTGTGTTACATTGACATTCATTATTTTTACATCTGGACCTACATTTTAGTGATTTACATTGTAATTTATTAATAATTCTTGCCATCATTTTACGCTTCCATAGAAAACGATATATTACATATATGAATATACAAATAATTAATAATAACAATATACTTTGAATCTTATTCATTATTATGGGTTATATATTATTTGAAGATTTAATATATTATCACTAACAAATATAATAGTAATTATATATAAACTTATAATAATGGCTGGTGGATTACTAAACATTGCTGCCGTAGGAAATGCTAATTTATTTTTAACAGGAAACCCAAGTAAAACATTCTTTAAAGTAACATACTGTAAATATAGTAATTTTGGACTTCAAAAATTTCGGATAGACTATAATGGTTCAAGAGATTTGCGTTTAACTGAACCTTCTACTTTTCAATTTAAAATACCAAGACATGCTGAGTTATTAATGGATACATATATTGTGGTAACATTACCAGATATATGGAGTCCTATTCATCATCCATTACCTAAACCAATCATCTCACAAGAAGGACCTAATACTATACCAGAGGTAGTAGATGGAAATGACACTGGATGTAGATGGGCTCCTTATGATTTTAGGTGGATTGAAAATATTGGTGCGTCTATGATTCAAGAAATCGAAATCACAAGTGGGTCAACGACTATTCAAAAATATACTGGTGAATACCTTTCTATGATGGTTGAACGTGATTTTAATAATGAAAAGAAAGAATTATTTAATAATATGTCTGGAAATGTACCAGAATTAAATGATCCAGCTAACTGTAATGGGCGTATTAATTCATATCCTTCAACTATTCATACTTCAAATACCGCAGGTGCTGAACCCTCAATACGTGGGAGAAATATATATATACCGATTAATACGTGGTTTACATTGAATAGTTCTTGTGCGTTTCCATTAATAGCACTTCAATATCAAGAGCTTCATATTAATGTCACATTTAGACCGATTCAAGATTTATTCCAAGTACGTGATGTGTTTGATTCCAGAAATAATTTCCCATATATAAAACCAAATTTTGGCGAATCGCGATTTCAGATGTATCGATTTTTACAAACACCACCTTCTATAGAAATATCTGCTGAAAACTACCAAAATAAACTTTCGGTATGGAATGCTGATATTCATCTAATGTCAACTTATTGTTTTTTATCGAAAGAGGAAGCAGAATTGTTTGCACGAAAAGATCAAGTATATTTAATTAAAGATGTGTTCACCCATACCTTTGAAAATATAACTGGAACCCGTAAAGTTAAATTACAATCACCACCTGGTATGGTTGCGAGTTGGATGTGGAATTTTCAGAGAAATGATGTAAATTTACGCAATGAATGGAATAACTATACAAACTGGCCGTATAAGACATTACCAGTGGGTAGTGTACCATATACTAATTCGAACACACAAGGCGCTTTTCCAAACGTAGACCCAATTGATTTACTTGTCACTGGTCTATTAACTACTGGTAATTTTGCAGTAGAAAATAGAAAAGAAATACTTGAAACCATGGGTATACAACTTGATGGTAGTTATCGCGAAAATATGTTAACTCGTGGTATTTATGATTATATTGAAAAATATACCCGAACTAAGGGTTCCGCTAAGGAAGGTATATATTGTTATAATTTTTGTTTAGATACAAGCCCATTTGAATACCAACCATCAGGTGCTATTAATTTAAGTAAATTCAAAAATATCGAATTAGATATTACTACTTATGTTCCTCCAATTGACCCTATTAATTCCAGATTTGATGTTATTTGTGATGGAGAGGGAAACGCAATTGGATTTCGTAAAGAAAATTGGAGATTATATGACTACAATTATAATATGACTTTGTACGAAGAACGATATAATGTATTATCATTCATGGGGGGTTCATGTGGTATGTTACATTCAAGATAAGTATTACTGCGTGTTAATTCCATTTTTATTACAATTATATAGTATAACAAATAAATCTATACTATATAAATGAAGGAAGTATCGAATAGTAATAAAGTATTTAGTAATGATAATAAAGATATGAAATCTGCTAACTTTCAAACCGAACATATGAAGAACAAAATAAAGAATGTGAAGAAAAGGAAGAAATTATTAAACATTAAAAATATTGAACCATTAGTTAATATTCATGAAACACATAATAATCATTCATCTAATCCAAATGTAAAAGAAGGCTTTACTTTTAATGAATGCGATTGGACTGGAGAGGATAATGTGTTTGAAGGAAGTAACGAAGACGTCGTTGACACATCACAATCATTCGCAAAAATTGTAGAAGATGCTTTTAATTCGCTTGAAACATGGTATGATGAGCGTATGACATTTTATACAACAATCGCAAGTAGTGATAATAAACATATAAATCATGATAAAGGATATTTAAAACGGTATTTTAACTGGATAGTATCAATATTCATTGCGTCTGTAGTTGTATATAACTGGAGTTTTATTATGTTTTATAGAGATGTAGGTGGTAATCCTATAAACGCATTTAATGTTCCACGAGAAGAAATTAAGAAAGCAACCATATCAAACCCTTTTATGAAAATTGTAAATTTTTTTACTGATATACCATTCTTTATTACGGATATTTTTAAAAGATATATAACTGATTATTTTCCTGACTATATTCTCAAAAAAATAGAAAACCCTTCTTCGTCTAAGAATTTAAAAGCAGTAATATTATTGTTATTTATGTTTATATTAACATTATCCGTATTTATGATACATGGCTCAGTAGGATTTTTGAAGAGTATATTGGTTGATTTTGCCAAGTTGGAATTCTCAGGGTTTTTGCCTATCGTTGTATATATCACTGTTGGAATATTATATTTAATGACGTTTATTGAAACAAACCCTATTGTCGATATATTACCACTTGGGTCATTGATTACATTCGCAGAAATGTTTAGTATTTTATATTGGTTTAAAAAGATTATGTTGTTGATATACTTATTTTTTATAGGAGCACCATTATCAACCGCCATATTATTCGGATATATATTATTTCATTCCTTGTTTGGAATGTTTTATAATGGAACAAACCTATTTAAAACGAAAACAGATTTTGATGATTTTTTGAAACAGTATAAACCTATACCCAAAAGTGATACAGCATGTAGTCCTCTTAGTTTCTTTGATAAAATCATAAATTATATGACTTATATATTCAATTACATATATGATAATTGTATTCAAATTGGGATTATAATAGTCATGATATATGCGTTGATTGATTCAAGTATAAACATAAAAAATAACGCATTAAAATCATTAATCATGGTTATTACACTTGCTTGTATAGTGGGAGCTGTTATATATAGTATACTAATTAATGTATTATCATCGAGCAATAATGAATCGTCGTATACGAATGTACCTACACCTGACACCGACAAATTTAACCCATTTAATACACCAAATATAGTACCTACGGAAGAATCTATACCTGACTTAACAGGTAAATTACAAATACCTACAAAAGAAACTATATCTGACATTGCTGGTAAGTTAAATATAAATGATAATGCTACACTTCAGGATGGATTGAATCAAATGGGAAATATAGCATCCACATTAAATTCGTTGAAAAATAGTAAGACGTAATAAGTATATTCGATTTTCACAACTTAAATTAATTAGTATTTACAGATATAAATACTAATCGTTAGTATAATTATTATAGTAATGGGAAACGATGATAAACAACAATCTTTGGATAAATATCCGTTCGTGAGTATATGTACACCGACATTCAATCGACGCCCATTTATTGAGAACATGTTTACTTGTTTTCGTAATCAAGATTATCCAAAAGATAGACTGGAATGGATTATTGTAGATGATGGAACTGATAAAATTAAAGACTTGATTGTATCGTCAGATATTCCTCAAATACGGTATTTTGAAATAGAGAAGAAAATGTTTCTGGGTGAAAAACGCAATTACATGCATAAACATGTACGAGGTTCAATTATTGTCTATATGGATGATGATGATTATTATCCACCCAACCGTATTTCACACGCGGTAGAACGACTACAATCCAATCCAGAAGCATTATGTGCTGGTTCAAGTGAAATTTATGTATATTTCAAAGGAATGAATAAAATGATTCAATGCGGTCCTTATGGTCCTAACCACGCAACAGCAGGTACATTTGCGTTTAAAACCAAATTATTAGAACAAACTAAATATGAAGATAATGCCGCATTAGCTGAAGAAAAGGCATTTTTAAAGAACTATACCATTCCATTCGTACAACTTGACCCATTAAAAAGTATCCTTGTATTTTCCCACGAGCATAACACATTTGATAAACGAAAAATGTTCGACCAAAAACAAGACCCTCAATATTTTAAAGAATCTTCCAAAACTGTAGATACATTCATACAACATAATCACGAAAGTAACATTAAAAAATTCTTTATGGAAGAAATTGATGCACTATTAGATAAATATGACCCTGGAAAACCGGAGATGAAACCCGATGTTCTCAAACAAATTAAAGAGATTGAGGCAAGACGAGCACAAATGATTAAAGACCATGAAGAATCACAAAAACAAAATGGTCCTATTATGCTTACTCGTGAAGGACAGCCACCCATTCAATTAACTAACCAACAGATCGTTCAGATTATGGAACAACATAAAACACAAATAGTCGAACTTTCGCAGAAAAACGAACAATCAACACGATTTAATCAATTATTACAGCAAAAAGTAATTGAATTAACAAAACAAAATAGCAATAATATAAAAAATAAAGATGAAAACTTAGAAAAGGAACAACTTATTATTCAAATACGTGCCCTTACAAACAGAAATGAAGTGATTGAAGAACAATTATTAAAAGCAAATGATACTATTACTGTATTACAAGGTATTTCTAAAAAGGTTAATGAGAATATTACAATCCATGCGATTGATAAAACTATTCCCGAAATATCCATACAAATAGTGAATGACGATTAGTTCTTACTCATATTGATAAAATTCATACAATTTTATCAACAACAAATTATTCAGTTTCTTCTATATCTATTGTGGTGGTATCCTTTTTTACACTCTTATCCATGTATCTATACATACGTTGTATATCCAGTTTATTGATATTATAATTTTCAAACACTTCTTCGATATTATTTGTATCATCATTATTCATCATTAATCGTATTTCTTGAAACATAAAAATCAATTCAGACTTATCCAAATCTAATTCTTGACATAATCCATAAATAAACATCATATTGTTATATTCGGTAGAATATTTTGTCAATACTTTTGTAAATCTTACTTCTGAATTACCAAATTTTTGTTTGTTTTCAGGAAAATTATCATGATAAATTTTATTATTGTGAAATGTTTTCATTAGAGAGCTCATTTCATTAAATTGCCAAATCTGATTTTGAAATGTAATTCTATCAATATAATCGGCATAACACATTTTGTCTAAAATTTTTTGATATACTGGGATAGATCTACATCTATCATATTTTTCTATCATGTCAACAACATTCTCGTGCCATAATAATGCCACTATTGTACGTTCGGTTTCATTCATTACACGATTATGTTGATTTAATGGTACATAATTGTTAATTAATGTCTGTGTAATTCGCTTTGAATCTTCATTATTTGATTTCTGTTGAAATATTAATGACAAAGCATCTCCCTCAAGTAATGAAGGTTTCTTTTGATAAATATCATATACAAAATTCAATTTACGTACATCGCATTGGATATATTCTAACAATGTTTGTTTTTTTTCTATATTATTCGGGACGTTTAAATCAGGAAACATAGTTATTAGTATAGTGTTGATTTGAGTCATTGTTGGTAATTTCAATTCAAATGTATTACATACCTTCATCAATTCACGAATTTTTTTATCAATACAATAGTTACCTATACATATTATTGGATTCATTGTTGAATTTTCTAATTTCTGTTTCTTTGTTTTCTTTTGACGTATTAGTTTTATTAATGCTGTAATACCACCTTTATCACCATTATTCATTCCATCTATTTCATCCATCAATATTGCTTTTTTTTTAACCTTATGTGTCATCATATCGAGTACGTTTCGGTTTGAGATGTTATTACTGGTTATTGTATTAATCAATCCGGTATTACGAACATCACCCGCATCATATTTTATTACATCATAATTCATTTCTTTCAATAGGTTCATTATGAACGTGGTCTTTCCTGAACCAGGAGAGCCATAAATGTATATACCTTTTTTGTAGGTTACTTTATTATAATTTGTATCAAATTCATTTAATATAGATTTTATATTATCAGAAATAATCTGCCTTTCAAAAATACGTATCAAATCTGTATTATTAATTATTTTTTCCATAAGCACAACTGTTATATTATAATCGTTCTTTTATAACTTGTTTTCTACGAATAATATTTTATCATAATTTCAAAATATTATTTTACAATTTTATGCGAAAGAACTAAAATCAGCTGTTCTTGGAATAAAATTACTTTGTCTCTCGGGTAAAGCACCATATCGCGAGTAGTTATTGTTGGTTCCGTAATATTGTCCTCTGTTTCCACCGGTTTGTTGAGATGCCATGCGTCCAGTACCATTTCCAAGTTGCTGTTGGCGTTGTTGTTCGGGGGTTAATATACCAGCAACCCCACTACCAGCATCGCGAACTAATCCAATTGCTCCACCGGTTACATCTTTAACTAATCCTGTAGCTCCACCAACTATTTCACGACCTAAGTCTACTACTCCACCAACCGCATCTCGACCTAAACCTACAGCTCCACTCGCGGCATCGCGTCCTAAATCAGCAGCACCACTTGTTGCATCACGTGCCAAATCAGTTACTTCACCTACTGTTTCACCGATTACTGATTTACCTGTAGATGATTCTGGTGTACTAACTCCATTTCCTCCTACTATAGATTTACCAGAACTTGCCTTTGTTCCACTTCCGCCATTACCACCACAATTCGTGCATGTAACATCGTTAGGGCACATAGGACATGTAGGACATACAGGAGGTACTATTTGGGTTTTTAAAATATAATCTTCAGATTTAGTTTCTTCTTTTTCAGTTTTTTTCTTATCACACTCTGAACTTGTTTCTGAACTTGTTTTTGAACTTGTTGGTTTCTCAACTTTTTCACAATTATCCATTCCATATAATGTGAATCTTCTCACATTCTTTAAGACTAAAGAATCCATAGTACTTGATTCAAATCCACAAATAAATACCAAAGTTTTATCCACGTTTTTGATGTATGTAATTATGTTCTCTCCTTGTCCGTCTAAAGCAGTCCATGCTTTTAATTCGGCATATTTTTCTTGATTTTCATGGGTCTTGTTATCGTCATACATTTTCTTAACATCATCTGAACCTATTTCTTTACCCTCGCCATTATAGATAGTAATGCTTCCGGTATTGTTTTCCTTACGAACTATTAAATTGGATGTAGGAATATCATACAATACAAATTTATCCACTTGATATAAATCATGTTCTCCGTATTTTTCATCTTTGACATATTTATTATTATTATCATCTTGGGTATTTGTTGAATTCGTAATTTCAACAGCTTCTACATTTATAACACTCTGCTTTTCTTTAGAAAAATGAAACACACCTCTTTGGGTCATCTTATTATCATCCGATTTTTCATAAATAGATATATATGTTTCATTTTTCCAAGGAATATAGAAAACAGTTGTTTCTGGTGCGAATTCACTTTGACTAACATAACTCCAGGTCACACATGCGTTATCCATAGTATCGATTAAGCTTTCTTGGGTTGGACGATGTTCGGTTACAGTCTGAGTAAACTCATAAATGAAACTTTCGGCTCCACCACGTGGTGTAATAATTAGTTTTTTGAGGGTAGATGTTTGAGACCCCATATTTTCGTGTCCTTCAATATTGGTAAAAGTGTCACCTGAACCGGTACCATCAGTAGCATCAGTACCAGCAGTAGCATCAGTACCAGCAGTAGCATCAGTAGCATCAGTACCATCAATAGCATCAGTAGCATCAGTACCAGCAGTAGCATCAGTACCAGCAGTAGCATCAGTAGCATCAGTAGCATCAGTACCAGCAGTAGCATCAGTACCAGCAGTAGCATCAGTACCAGCAGTAGCATCAGTACCAGCAGTAGCATCAGTACCAGCAGTACCATCAGTAGTAGATGTCCACTCTACAACTGCTTCTATTATATTTCCATTTTTCTTATCATAAAAAATTGTTTCGGTTAATTGGGTTAAAGGTGCGGTCGGTGAATATTCAGGTAATATAAATTCACTAAACTGTCCTTTATCATTAAACATGTTCTCAACACCTTCTACAAAGTATGAATTTCTCATGTAAATTGATATTGCTAAAACTATCAATAATATTAAAAATACGACTAAGGGTGTTAACTTGAAACTCTTCATTATATATAAACTATATAACGAAAAATATTTTGTGACGAAAAATTGAATAGAAACGTTATTTTTGTAATATTTCAAATATCAAATGGAAACTTCTAAAAAGACACGTGTTAAAAAGGAAACCCCCTTATTAGAACGGTTTTATAGCGATAATGCTGATTTGTATGAAATATCAATGGATGAAGCAGGTAGAGGCTGTATGTTTGGACGTGTATACATTGCTTCAGTAGTTCTTCCTAAAAATCCAGAATTGTTTTCTGGGGTGGATGTAAAAGACAGTAAAAAGTTTAGTTCAAAAACAAAATTACGTGAAGTTGCTGAATATATTAAAGAAAATGCTCTCGCATGGCATATTGAATACGCAGAAGCAAGTGAAATAGACAATAAAAATATTTTGGCATGTGTTATGGATGGTATGCATAGTTGTATTCGTGAGTCTATTGTAAAAGTAAATGATGTTACTGGTATTCAACACAATACATCAAAATTTATGGCGATTGTGGACGGTAATTATTTCAAACCATATTGCCATTTTGATGTGAGTACAAACGATTATCAACAAATACCATATGTAACGGTTGAAAAAGGTGATGGTAAATACATGGCAATCGCAGCCGCAAGTATCCTTGCTAAAACAGCTCGTGATGATTATGTATTAGAAATGTGTGAAAAATATCCAATTTTATCAGAACAATATGGTCTTGATAAAAATGTAGGCTATGGAACTAAGCTTCATATGTCAGGGATTCAAGAATATGGTATTACACAGTGGCATCGTCGCAGTTTTGGCTGTTGTAAAACTGCTATAGTGACTGTGATTGAATAATTTACATGTCTTGAGCGGTCTGGATTTTTACATCTTCATTAAACTGATGTTTTTTATTTATAAATATTATATCAACCTGCATATTATAATTAAATATGTAATGAGATTCTACAATATCATAAGGAATAAATCCTATAGAATCCATATATTTTATATGCTCTAAAAAATTGGGTACACCTTTATTATATTCTCCAAAAAACGGCATTTCTAACAAAATAAAATCAGTTTTATGTAAAATGTTTGTTGCACCTTTCAAAATAGGTATTTCAGCACCCTGACAATCTATTTTGATAAATATATTATTATCATTTGTCATAATGTGGTCGTTTTGTATAATTGTGTTCAATGTGATGGTTTTTCGTTTTATAGGGGCTACATTTGTATAATATGCGGTTTTCTCTTTATACATGGAATCGCCCGTTCCTTTTATACTATACCAGTCAAATTCTTCAATCTTATCACTTAATAGTACATTTGTGTACAAATATATGTTGTTATTATCATTAAATTGATTTAACTCTATATAATCATTCGCTTCAAATAGATAGTATGTTGATTCTGGATAAATCTCTTTCATAGATGTAGTCCAGTCTCCTTTATTTGCTCCTATATCTAAGATAACGGAAGGTTCATATCCCTTATCCTTGATTAATAATTTTATGTGATCGAACATTACAATAATACAAGTATATCTATCTATATTGTTATATTTACAAAAACATGTTCTCAACATTCTTCTTTGAAATTTCCATATAATTAGTCGTTCTATCCATGGTACTATATCCAATAAGGAAGTTCTCAGTTTTTTTATCAAATACAAACCCTAAAGTATATTCAATATGCTGTTTTTCAAATGTAAATGGAATACTATAGTGTTTAACGTTGAATGTTTCTACATCCAATACAACAAACATATGATAATAATACCGTTTTTGTTCGTGACTTACCAAATGTGTAATGAACCAGATTTCATTATTTATCGTTACTCCATTGGTTGAACCACGTAATAGTTTAAATATACTGGGCGTTTGTATCATATTTGTGGTAAAAAAGGAGGTAGTCATATCTGTAGTGGTATCTTCATTCTCAATATATTCACCAATCGTTAAAGGATACCATTTATATATCACTTTCACTCGTTCTAATGTAGTATTAAATAGTACCCAATTCTTTTCTACAGCATATGCTGTTTCTTTACTAACAAGCGATGAAGTGGCTTTATGAGAATTCATATCAATTGAACCTGTTTCAATCATTATTTTATCATGTGAAATTCCTCGATTTGCGTTAAAGCATACACCCATTGAGTTTGATAATAAACGTATATCTTCTAATCCCTCATATACACAATCATGCTTGGTATTATATTCTAATTCAAATTCCTTTTCTTTGGTCCATTCTGTATTGGTTATATCAAATACACTAATTATATTCTTTGTTATAATGTTATTATTCTTAGTCAAATTTCCGCTATTATCTTTGTATAAATACGACCCATTATTGTCTATAAAATAATTAACGAACCGTGTATTTATATACATTTTGTCATTGTTCTCACTATAACATATAGAAGGCGTAGAACAAAACAAGTTTGGATATTCTTTTAAACATGAAATATTCAGTATCGTCTTCACGTTTTCTGTTTCGGGTTGTTTCATATCAGATAGAGACTTAACATAAAATTTGTAATTAGAGAGAACATTATTACGTATGTTGTTCTCTAATGGATAATTTAAAACTCGCATAAACACTTTTATCATATCTATATTTTGTTGATTACTATAAAATCCTGTGATTGAGAACTCGTAGTCTATTTTATAATCATATATATCCTTTTTAAAAAACAACTGGTTCTCTTCATTAATGCTATTACGACTTTTGATAGCCATGTTATAAAAAACATCAACCAGTACATAATTTTTATTGTTTCTATAATAATGAATAATCTCATATAAGTTCTCAATACGTTCTGGTAAATGATTATATCCTTCAAGCCAATAGAATATTGCTTTTTCCATTTCATTCATCGCTTTATAGCATAAACCAATACAGTAATAGGAATACCAAACTTCTTGTATCCATCCTTTTAGTTCTATTCTTTTTTTATATGTATTGATAGCGTTTTCATATTGATGAGAATCTTTATAGCTATTCGCAAGATAAAATGTATATCTGTCATTATTTTGATGTTTTTCTAATCCTTCTTTCAAAAGCTTTATATCTCTAATAAATTTATCTGCCTTAGCTCCACCGTCCCCAATATCATTAATAAACATTAACTTTTTAGGAATTCTATATATAGTTGTGTTATATGGTGTCTTGATATACTCATGGGTTACTCCCCAGTATGAAAATTTACCTGTATTTTTGATAATACGAAGATTTTGATATTGAATTTTGCTATTTCCTTGTAATAAATAATATGCGTCTTTATCCATAGAATTTTTAAAATCATATATGGAGTCATTATTATTTATATGTAAAGTCATATCGGCATCTAAAAACAATATATAATCAGCATTCTCCATTCCATAACATTCTTTTAGTGCGTAATTACGATTATATTCAAAATTATGGAAGGATTCTTTTACTATTTTTCCTGTCATATTTACATTATCAAAGAACGTCTGGATTGTATCAATCGTATTGTCGGTACTACCAGTATCACATATACAATATGTATCAATTAAAGGTAATACTGTCTCCAATAACCGTTTGATAATTTTACTCTCGTTTTTTACAATCATATTTAGACATATTTTAGGCATGATTGAGAACTTGGTAATATATTATAAATACACCAATGTTTATATTTATTTTTTAACTGAGTATTTTTTCCAGTTATATAATAACTAACCATTATACAATGTCCTTTACGAGATTTCATGATGACCCACACAGAATTAAAAAACAAATTGACGAAAGTAGCTTTGCTGGTAGATATATGTTAAATACACCTGGTCCAGGAGAAGAACTACCCTTTTTTGAAGACGCTCAAGTTAGACTACAACACTGGGGAGCTAACTTACAAGAGAATACCGTAGCTCTTGAAAGCGATTTACGTGGACTAACCCGTCCATTAAATCGTGATTTAACAAATGAAAATAACTATCAGAAACAGTCTGTATATAGTGCTCCAAAATACTACCATTCAAGTCAACCTTTTATTCAAGAAAGTCGTGCAAGTCATCCCGCTTGGATGTATAAAGATTTAGAACAAACACGATGGGAAAAACCTTTATTAAACCCATTGAATGGTTTAGAAAAAGGTTTTCACGAAAACGTCCAAACACGTATTTTAGAAAAAGATAATCATACTACCAAAATACCATTTGTGAATGGTACAAATCAAAATAATTTTTACTTAACTGGTAATTCTATATGTATTTCTGGCAATGAAGATAGTTGTCCTGGAACACTTTATTCTGGAAAAATGAATAACACCAAAAAATAAACTAAAGAATAATATTGTATAAAAGTAATATATTTATATAATATAAAATAAGATGGAAGTAGTCGTACCATTATTTGCCTTATCCAGTTTATATTTAATTAATAACCAAAATAAAAAAAAGGATGAAACAGAAGAATTCTCAAATCAACAAGCATTGCCTAATACCAATGTAGCAGATATTAATTATTCAAACGAAGACCCAAATGAAACTGAAAATACATCAAATTTATCTGTGAATAATCGTTATGATAATGGTGGTGGAGTATATACTGATAAATATTTTAATCAGCAAAAAACCAGCTCTGAGGGTGGAACTGAATATATGTCTTTAGACGGTAGTAAAGTTACCGGAGATTATTTTCAACATAACAATATGGTTCCTTTCTTCGGAGGACATTTGAAGACCAGTCCTGAACGTGAAGAAACTAACGAGAGTATTTTAGACAACGCAACTGGTTCTGGTTCTCAATTTATTAAAAAACAAGAACAATCACCATTATTCTCGCCTGGTGAGAATTTACAATGGGCGAATGGTATGCCTAATCAAAGCGATTTTATTAAATCACGAATTAACCCCAGTATGAAAATCGCAAATGAAAGCCCATTTAAACAAGAAAGAGTTGCACCTGGTCTTGGATTAGGTTATACAACTGAAGGTTCTGGTGGATTTAATTCTGGTATGGAACAACGCGATTTATGGAAGCCTAAAACTGCGGATGAACTACGTGTCGATAATAATCCCAAAGCAGGCGGTAATATGGTTTATGGATATGAAGGTCCAGCTAATAGTCATATTAAGAATATTGCCACTCGGGAACAAATGGGTATTATGGAAAAACACCGACCTGAACGTGCTTTTGAATTAGATACCAGAAATGTAGAAGGGTTTTCTAATGGTGAACGTGATATTGGTCGTTTATTTACAACTGGTGGAGCTGAAAAAGGCCAAACCATGCGTGGAGTACCAGTCGCAAAACACGTATCAAGACCTGAAACCGCTGTTTCATATACTGGTGCTGCTGGATATCAAAATGATGGAACTTATGTTCCCGGTGAATATATGGAGTCTAAAAATCAACAATTAGGTGCTCCACAAATGGGTACTGCAAGCGCACAAGGTAAATACCTACCCACTGAATCCGATTATGGCATCAAATCAAAACAAGCTTATCCTAATAATAGAAGCGCAAACAAACAAGATAGTTATTTTGGTATGGTTAGTGGAAGTATTGGAGCAGCTGTTGCACCTATTATGGATATTTTACGTCCATCCAGAAAAGAAAATGTGATTGGTACATTAAGACCTTACCAAAATCCCGGTACTAATGTTCCACAATCATACATTTTCAACCCATCTGATAAATTACCCACTACTATGCGTGAAACCACTGAAAACTCAAAAAATCACCTTAATGTCAATGCAAACCAAAATGGGGGTGGTTATCAGAGTACCGCTCATCAAGTATCTCATACGACTCGTAACGAGACTGGCGATTTTTACTACTCAGGTGTAGCAGGTGCCGGTGACGGAACCAGACAACCATCATCATATCAATCTGGCTACAACCAACGTAATAATGATATTAAATCAAGCACCATAGATGGATACATGGTAAAAGGTAACATGTCATTAATGAACACCAAGATGAATGTTCGTCAGGTGTCTCGTGATGAAAAACTCAAAAATTCAAGAGAAGTCTCAGGTACAATGCCTTATAAATCACCTGATACAAATACTATGGGACGTTTATCTGGCAACGAGAAGGGACTCTATTCCAATATTCAAACAGATAGAACAAACCCCGAATTTTTAAACAACTTACAATCTAATCCTTATGTTTTAGACCATCGTAAAGCACTCTAATTTGTAAATATTTACACATATATATTTACAAATCGTTTACATCAAGTAGGATGTATATAGTAACAGACCAGTTACATTACCGCTATCTACATTTATAATTATTTTTTGTTCGGGTTTAGCTTCAGTCGCCTCTATTATTGATACACTACCGATTTTATCACCTGTTTCATCATAAATATCGCCTGATTGTATTATGTTAATACATTTATTACCAACATCCATACCGGCTATTTCACATTCACTCTCATCCAGTTTTTTACATGATTCTCCAAACGCATCTTTATTATAACCAAAAACCGTTCGTGATACTTTTTCTGTATAGTTTGAAATATCATCTGCCGTTAATATTCTATTTGGGTTTCCATATGGTTGTGATTTGCTTTTATTTGAAAAGAAATCGCCCCATAAATTAACCATTTGATTTGTTTGTTTCGTGTTATTTGTTATTTCTAATTGGAAATTTTTAGGAAACATATCGTTTGTAGTAGGCGTTATTATTATAAAATTGTTGTTCGGTCTTGCTTTATCTAATTTTACATTTATATTACTATTCCTATTTTCAGTGTATTCACTATATACCTCATTGTTACTAATCGTTATTTTACTGTCTACCTCGTTTATGTATTTTTTCTTATTATTATAAATTTCATTTAAAGATTTATTACGAGGTATGTATTCATCAAATGTAGATGTTGGTAATTTGATGTCTGGATGATTCACTGATAGTGTTGTAACTGAGTAACTCGCTTCATCTATCATACCTACCGATTTTGGGTCTACATCTAACATATATACATCACTTTTTGTACTACTTAGCACATTTGTTTTAATTAAAGGCTGTGTAAAATCAAATAACTTAGTCCGCATACCCATACCAACCGACCCACCTATATAAGGATTTTTTGGTTTAGTTGGCAAATTATATTTTATGCTTTGTGTTGTTGGTGTTTGGTTTTCAATGGTAAATTGTAATTTAATATCTGCTATATTCGGTGGAGATGACGGAGGTTTCGCAAGTTCTGTTTGTTGTTTTTTTAGTTCAGCTTTTCCTTCCTTTTTCATTTCTTCGGGCGTTTTACATCCAAATGGACCATCACAATTCGCCCCTATTTCGTACATGTCATCTAAATTTTCAATATTTTTATCATCACGGGAAAAATACCAAAATGACACCAAAAACAATGTTATTAAAATTAGAAAATATATTCCATTTCGGGTTGTTAATTTCATTAAATACTTATAATATATAACTATTTAATATTTTCAAAATCAATCTATATTAGAGATTTGTAGTATACCCTACGTATAACAATATTCCGGTTGCCCCTGTATAGTTCTCAATATTCATTTCTATAGTATCGATTGAATTATTCGGTTGTCTATTGGTTTTTGTAACATGACCGATTTTACCACCCTTATTATCAAATATAGGCCCCGATTGGATTACGTTGATTATGTTTTTACCTACATTTAATTTATTTATATCACACTCTTTTTTGTCTTTAACAAAACAACCCTCTGTAAATATCTGTTTATTATAGGTAAACATTGATATATCTTCGGATACATTCGTATAACCAGACAGATTATGTGGACCAATTATCGTATTTGGATTACCAATAGGGCGTGGTTTATTTTTATTTATGTATGTATCTCCCCATAAATCAAACTGCATTTTATTTTCTTCTACGTTATTTTCGATTGTTAATGTGAAATTCTCAGGAAACTCCACTGCGGTTTTGGGTGAAATTACAATAAAACGATTTTGGTTTACCATATTCGCATTTTTATGCATAACTGGATTCAATGATTGAAATCCTATTTGTTTGGGGGTATTTTCGTTAAATATAGTAGAACGATTATCTAATATGACACCATCCGATGATAATGACGTTATTGAATATTCTATGTGGGCGGGTATTCCATTTCCCTTATCTAATTGTTTATCTGCTGATAGTTTACTATCACTTTTTAAAGATACAATTAATTTTGGGGAACTCTCGTCATTCTCAAGTCCTTCCTTATAATCATTTTCCTGTTTGTTAAAAAAATACCATATTAATAGAGCAGTAAATATTATTATTAATAAGCAACATATGATTGTAGTTATGGTTGGATTGTTTCGTAGCATGTCTTATACATTATAGGCTTTATAATAATCTGAAATGTATACTCAAATTATTATAATAATAATAGCCCCCAGAGAGGATTGAACTCTCGACCTTACGCTAAAAAGGACCAGC
>Ga0228669_1000387_pt1 | contig 24700 bp, 31 predicted proteins | sample 84DmetaG_FD_182700 | JGI IMG/M metagenome (GOLD analysis project Ga0228669, IMG submission 182700) | Seawater microbial communities from Monterey Bay, California, United States - 84D | ecosystem: Environmental > Aquatic > Marine > Coastal | place: USA: California | collected 2016-10-11 | reverse complement strand
CATCAGCCGCAACAATAACGCCAAGCCAGGACGCATCGCAGCAACCTACCCAGCAATGGCAGTCTGGTGGATTGACTGGAGCAAGTTGGTCATGGAATGGATCACAGCACAGGACGCACGCAAGCGACTCAACATGGCACCATTGCGGCAGTTCATCCAGAAGCGACTGGCGCAGTCATGGGTGGAGCCGAGTGAGACGGTGAGCTTGAAGGGAGCGACCGACGCATACCAGCTCAAGGAGTATTTCAACGGTGAGAAGTGGGAGGAAGAAAACTTCCGCTTTATGACAGTTGACGTCCAGCAAGATCACTTCTGGGCAGTTATCAGAGCATGGAGCATCGAGGGCAAGAGTCGTTTGCTTTACGAGGGCAAGATTGATGAGTGGGAAGGATTGCGAATGCTACGCGATAGAATGAAGGTGCCTAATCGGTGCGTTTTTGTTGACCGTGGATACAGGCCCGAGACAGTCGCGCTTGAGTGTCGCAAATCACAAACGCCCAACGATCCCAATCCGTGGAACTGTTTGCTTGGTGAGGAATCAAACGGCTACGCCTCCAAGGTTGGCAAGCGTCGAGTAATGAAACCATTCAGCTCAATTCAACGTGCTAGAACAACGGCAGGGCTTTATTATAAATATTGTAAATTCTCAAACTTACTTGCAAAAGATACGCTATCAGCATTGATGCGAGGCGAGGGTGCAGGCTGGCAGATACCAGCAAACCACCGCGAGGAATATCGCAAACAGATGGAGAACGAGCGCAAGGTGGAAGTTTCACCAGGCAAATGGCGATACAAGGTAAGCAAGACATGGGTGGGAAACCACCTTTGGGATTGTGAGACAATGCAGATCATAGCCGCCGCTATTTACAAAGTATTTGCATTTGATGCACACGTCGAGGAGGAGTAGTTGAAATGACTATCATTTATAATGGCGATTGCAAATGGATTCATCGGCACACTTAGGCGTTATGGCGCCCGCAGTGATGCAAACAAGGCTCAACTCGAAACATGGCTTGACGAAGCCATTGAGGAGATCGCCCAGAACAAGGGTGGCGATGTTGTGAGCGGCTCAGCCAATGGAGCGTCATTCTCACAGATGGCAAACATGACCGTTGCCGAATGGGCAAGCGCACTCGACAGAGCTTTACACATGATCGAGAACAACATCACAAGCCTTGGTCGCAGTTACGGACAATTCTAAGTTATGCAGATACTAGACAGCAACGGACGCCCGACAGAATACCAGCGCAAGCTAGTAAGCAGTAGCGACAGATACACACGCGGAGCACCATGGATGCCCGACTTCTCACGCGATCTTGATGAGCTATTTACGCAGAACGATCATCGTGCAACGATGTCACAGTCGCGCGTTATATTTTCCAACTTTGGAGTGCCACGCGGTGCCATCATGCAGAAAGCCGACGGCGTAGTCGGACGCGCATGGGAGCCAGAGTTCAAAGGAGTTGACAACGAGTTCGGAGACGCAGCAAAAGAATGGCTACAAAGCTGGTTTAGCGTTTGCTCTGTGCAAGGTTCGCTCTTTGACTTTAGAAAACTTTTACACCTCGACAGCATTGCCATCGACAGAGACGGCGACGTTTTTGTTTTACTGACTGAGACGAAGACAGGCTACCCACAAATTCAGCACATACCGGCGCACAGAGTTGGCACACGTCAATCAAGCGTCAAGGATGACATTCTTATTGTTGGCCCGTATCGTGGCAATCGCATATGCAATGGAGTCATTGAGAACCGCAACGGTTCACCTGTTGGCTATTGCGTGCTAGGCGACGAAGCAAAGGGCGACAGATACATCGACGCACAAGACATGGTGCATATTGCTGACCCACAATGGCACAACCAGAGCCGAGGCATTCCAGCACTCAGCCACGCCATTCACGAACTACGCAAAGCCAAGACATCTCAAGAATGGGAGCTCATGGCACAGATGATGGTTTCTAGTCATGCACTCATTGAATATTCAGAGACAGGTGGCATCGACTTGGATGATCCATCCGTATCACTCACAGGCGAAGTCACAGACGACAACAGGCTAGCAATACAATCTTATTCTGGGGGCATGGTTCGCCACTTTAAGAGCAACAGTGGAAGCAAGCTCGAAACAATAGACCACTCACGCCCAGGCGACTTATGGGATCGTTTCCAAGATCGTATCATACGCGAAGCACTCGCAGGCATACCATGGCCCGTCGAGCTTGTGTGGAAAGCTGAGAACGTCACAGGCACAACCATTCGCAACATACAAGCACGCGCCCGCGCCAGCGTCGAGGCACGTCAAGACGTTCTACGCAAGCCAGCACGTCGCATCGTAGGCTGGGCGCTATCCAAAGCCATCAAGCTTGGATTGCTACCCGCATCCGACGACTGGTATAAGTTTGATTTTACAATGCCTCCAAAGCTGTCAATCGACCCGCGCAACGACTCCAAAACGCAAGCGGATGAATACAAGTTGGGCGCTATAAATATGACAGGCATCTTGCAAGAGAAGGGCAAGACGCACAGCGAGCATATTCGCGAGCGTTGTATGGAGATCATTGAGCGCAAATCAATCAAAGAAGAAATGGAAGCAAAGTTCGGCGTTGAGATCGACGACAGGGAAATGCAAATGCTGACACCAAACGAGCAAGCCAACGCATCATCGCCAGCACAAGACGGCGAGACAGACGAGGACGGAGATGTTGTTGCAAATAACGACTCTAACTTCGAGACGCTGAAAGCCAAGTTTGACGCTTATGGCGTCGCGGTAAGAGCTGGCGCAATCACACCATCGAAAGACGACGAAGATGTCTTCAGATCAGAGGGGGGCTTACCACCAATGTCTGAAGCAGTTATTGGCGCATGGACTGAAGACAAAGGATTTAGACGACCCATCACGCTAGTTTCTGGTAGCTCAGAGCCACCAGTTGCATCAAACACCGAACAAACAAACAATAATGATTCCAACGAATAACAGCGCATTCTTGCGCGGAGCTTGGGCGATAACCAAGCCAGGAATGTGTGCATTGCTTAACAGCATCAAGATGGCACACAATAACATGAACATGGACGACTTTTTCGTTACACGTCGAAGCATGACGATTGACGACAACGGCATCGCTCACATTGATATCAAGGGATCATTGCTAGACAATGCCGCGCCAATTTATGAGATGATTGGCTCAACCGATTATCGCACATTGCGCAAAGAGATCGCCGAAGCACAAGACGCCAAGGCAATCATGTTTAATATCGACTCACCTGGTGGCACGGTCGCGGGTTTAGAGGAAGCCAGCGAAGCGATTGCTAGCAGTGCAGTGCCAACAGTTGCATACTGTGACGGCATGAGCTGTTCAGCAGCTTACCACCTATCGGCAAGCGCAGACAACATCGTTGCAAGCCCAAGCGCAGACGTTGGCAACATTGGAACCGTTCTCTCATGGTATGACGACAGCGCGTTCATGGAGTCAATCGGATACAGCCATGAGGTCATGACAAACGAGGGTGCAGACTTAAAGGGCACATTCAGAGACACACCGATGACCGACAGCCAGCGCGAGTTCCTGCAAGAGGAGACAAACCGCATCGGCGAAGAATTTCAACAACACGTATCAGCTAACCGCCCGAACATTGATAGCGAGGTTTTCCGCGCTGGATGGTATCACGGCACACGTGCCGGCGAGCTTGGTTTAGTTGATGCAATCGGCAGTCAAGCGGGTGCATATAACATCCTATTGGCAGCAGTAAGTTGAAATCGCAATAATTAACGTAACTATACAGACCAACATCCATGAAGATCTTTAATACAGACAACGAAATGAAGGAACGTCTTGAGGCTGCCACAACCGAGAACACCGAGCTATCTGAGCTTGTTGCTCAACGCGAAGGTGACATCAAGGACATCACCGCCAACTTGGCAGAGCTTTCTGCCAGCATCGAAACATTGACAGCCGAGCTTGAGGAAAGCAAAGCCGCTAGCGCATTACTTGAAGCTGAAAAAGCTGAAGTTGCCGCCGAGCTTGAAGCAAGCAAAGAGGCACAAGTCGACTTCGATGAGAAGGTCAGCAACGCCGCACTTGCACGTATGCAAGAGCTAGGAGTTTCTGAGCCAGTAGCCGTCGCAGAGAGCGACGAAGAAACTGACATTTTCGCGCAGTATCGTAAACTGCAATCAACCAATCCCAAGCAAGCAACTGAGTTCTGGAATGAGAACAAAGGCGCATTGCTTAACCTTAACAACTAATACCTAATACATTATGGCTAATAGCACAACAGGCATCCAAGACGACATCATCGCACGTTCCGTCTTGCAAGGCTACACCCAGACAATCGCTCCACTTGCCGCTTTTGCGACAGACTTCAGCGACTCCGCAGCTAACCCAGGCGACCGCGTAAGCGTTCCTCGTTTGAACTCAGCTATCGACGCAGCACTCGACAAAGCAGTCGGTGGTGCATACACCGTTCAAGACATTGATTCAGACGCCGTTGAGGTTGTTCTTAGCAATCACAAGTATGTTTCTATGGGCGCAGACGACATCGAAGTCGAGAACAGCTCAGCACTTGTGCTTGAGCGTTACGGCGTTCGTAAGGGCAACCTACTTGCCAAGACTGTTCTTCAAGACATCTGGAGCGAAGTCACCAACGCCAACTTCGGCGCTGCTTCCTTCACTGGCCTTGCATCAACATTCGACGAAGATGATGTTGCTGACGTTGCAGAAGACTGCGACAGCGCAGACTGGAATCCAGAAGATCGTTACCTCGTTCTTTCACCTGCTTACATCACTGCACTTCGCAAGGCTGGAGCAATCAAGGACACCAGCGGATATGGCTACAACGCCATTCAGAGCGGTGACATCCCAATGCTTCACGGCTTCAAGATCATCATGTCCAACGTAATCCCAGACAACGGTGAGAACCTTGTTGGATTTGCTACCGACGGCAACGGCATCGCATCTGCTTTCCGTTATGTCGCACCACAAGGTGGCAACAAGTATTCCCGCGCTGAGTCACTCGTTGGCGAAGGTGGACAGACACTCGGACTACGTGACTGGTATTCAGAGGACTACGGCAACCGCCGCATTGTCATCGAAACCAACTACGGATACGAGACTGGCCTCGCAGCTGGAATCAAGCGTTTGGTATCTGCTTAACCCTTAACTGCATAATACAATGGCGAGCTACTCACTATTAATCGGCACCAATGGTGCTGAGAGGACGCTGATCGCATCCGGTCAGCCTGTGGAAATCCGCAGACAGTTCAAAGATGTAAGTGCTGACGACGGCTTCGAATTGGTCGAGGTCGTCGACAAGCACCAGGGCAGAATCAGGCACCGCAGATTCGCAAAACCTATTGCCAAGAAAGCCGCCAAGAAGGCGAGCAAGAAGGCAAAGAAATAATCACCGCAGACAACCATGCTTATCGTAAAGAACAAAGACGGCAACCGCATCCTGGCGGCTGAAGGTAGTCCCGAGGACATGGAGAAACAGTTTGAAACCCTGCGGAGGGATACAGACTTTGACACCATCGAATTGTGCGACCGCCGTGGCCGATTGTTCAAGCAAGAGCTGGCACCTGCAAAGCCTAAAAAAAAGGCTAAGAAAAAAGCTTCTGAATAACTATATTTGTTGTTTCATAGCATAACCCAGAGCGGGAGGTTCTTAACTGGGCCTCCCGCTTTTATTATAATCATCATGAACATCCAAAACAAAGTCAAAGCCGTAATGGGCAACGTATTAGGCAAATTAGGTGCCGAGTATATCACAATCGGAAGCGAGAAGATTTCAGCTATACCGGCTGAAGTTGATCACGACCGAGAGCTAATGGGAGGCAGTCGAGAAGAAAGGGAGATTGAGTATCAGTTCCCGACAGTCGACAAGCTCAAACTAAAAAAGGGCATGGCAGTTAAAGCGCAACGCCGAAGCTGGAAAATCGACAGATTCCAACGCGGGCGAGCAATGACAACCGTCACGCTGATTGAGCCAAATAGAATCGAGGACTAATGGACGTATCCATCGAAGTCGAGCAAGACACACTCAACGCTTTCAGTCGTAACATTGAAAAGCTTGTGGCTTTGACGGGTAAACCTGTGGAGAGCATACTCAAACAGCAAGGGCGACTGTTTGCTGTGTCTGCGGCTAAATACACGGAGCGATATGGAGACACTGCGGCAGTCGGCAAGAAGCACAAGAAAGATGTGGAAACATCAATTCGCCGCATATATAAACCAGCTCGCACAGCTATACCTCTGATCAGCAAGCGATGGGGACAGAAAGCAGGACAAAAGTTTGCAAGCTACATTAGACGCAGGGACGTTGGGAAGGCACAAGACATGATAGACAAGGCCAACATTGGCTTCTATTACAAAGGCAGAGATGTGAAGGCGTCAAAATGGGACGGAGGCAACGCACATACCAGATGGATAAACAAGAAGGGAACAGCACCCGTCAGACTTGTTTTTGAGGTTCAAAAGCTTAACCAATACATACGCAAGAAAAAGCTTAGAGTTGGTGCAGCAAAACACGGCTGGGCAAAAGCAGCTAAGATGCTAGGACACAAAGGAAGCGGTCGTGGGATGCCTAAATGGTTCGCCCAAGGCAGCGGGAAATTCGGAGAGGGACACAGAACAAGAGGCTTCGGCAAAGTTACAGGCAGGGGATACAAGGCAGAACTCACAGTCGCCCATTATGGCAACTATGGATTTAGTCGCACGGGCATGAACGGCATTTGGCGCAGTCGCACAAAAATCATGATGAAAGACATTAATCGCAAAATGCAGGCGGTTCATAGAAAAAGATTCAAATAACAACCAAGTAACATGGCAACTATCAGACAACCGACAACCAGGAGCGTCGAAACGGCAATCGTCGCACATCTCAAGAAATATGCCGCGCTTAAAGGGTGCGCTGTAATCGCAAAAGGAGACGCCTCAGAGGCTCCAGACAAACTACCTTGCATCGTAGTGCATTGCTCGTCTGCACCGCGTCACGCGGACATCATCGGCTTCTATGCGCGTGATGCTGAGGTCAACGTCACACTCTACGCAGACAGCGAGCAAACGACAGAATCACAGTGTGAGAAATACGCAGGTGACATGGAAACTTGCCTCGACTGGGTGGATGGACTGAAGACACAATTTAACGCGCCAACAAGCGGTCAAGATTCGCGCAAGATTCGTGGCGTGTATCTGCATGAAATAATCGACTTCGGCACAGAGTATGAAACCGAGGGCACCATGTGGCAACGATCAGCATCAATGACATTGGTCGTGCAGGAAATAGACGAATAGTTGAAATCACGCTTCTTAATAACACCAACCTTCAATTCATATGGCAGCAGTAATCAAAGGAGAAACTTATGTTTTCGGCATCGAATCCGGTGCAGTAACAAACGCAGTTCTCACATCCATCAATTTTAACTCAGAATTTGCCAACACAGGCCAGGTTCTTAACGAAGACGGGCAGATCGTTCATGAGCGCATGGATGACTTGCAAACCACTGGAAGTGCTTCAATGCAGTTCACAGCATCCAATACAATGGACTTGACCGACGTAGGCAACGTGGATCAGTTCACATACGACGGCGTGACTTACTATATCACAGAGATCACGAAAACCAGCACGAACAACGGATTCGCTGAGATGAGCTTCAATTTTGAATATGTTGACCACACAAGCAACGCCGCTGAAACACCCTAATCTTAACCTAATTTAATATAATGGCAGCAATTACCAAAGGCACACCCGTTTATGTATGGGGAACCGACGAGACAATTACCAACGCGAACGTCACGAACATCAGCACAACCAAATCATATGGCAACGTGCAGACAGTCGTGAACTTCCAAGGTAACGAGATCGAGAAGCGCATGGATGACACAGTTGAGACTGGCACCGTGACACTTCAATATCAAGCAGCATTCGCACCAGCCACCGCTGGCTCAAATATCACATTCCCAGGCGCTGGTGCATCCGGTGCCGACGTAGTATTCTTTATTACAGGCATCGCAGACAGCCACACCAACAACGGCTTCCGCGAGACTACCTATAACATCAAGAAGACTGAATACATCACGAACGTGTAACGATGGAATGGATGACAGGTTTTTCAAGGCAATCATTGGCGCCTCAAGTCGTGTTTGCGGCTATGAGATAAATGCGCTTAGCCCTTGGCATCACCTAATCCTACAAGCTCTCAACTCGCCCGTATTGGTTCCCGACGAGGAAACGAATGCGGGCGATTTGCTTTTATTCTTAAAAGTCGTCAGTTGCCAGTGGCCACACACGCCCAACCTTAATGCAACCTGGAAAGATCGCCTCTGGTATCGTCGCTTGAAAAAGTCAAAGATATTACTGCGCGAGCTAGACAAGCTGAAAGAGTGGCTTGAGGCACAACTGTCATCACCGGTGCTGTGGCAGAAAGAAGACAACGACACAGGCAGATCATTGTCATCTCCAAGCGTGTTCGCGCTCGTTGTAGGCCTAGTAAGCAAGGGCAACATGACACTTGACGCAGCATGGAACATGAGGATCGCAGAGGCTCGCTGGTATGACGTGACACTAGCTGAACTTAATGGCGCAGACTTGCGCATCGCATACGAGAACGAAGACGAACAAATCAAAGAGCGGTTGCAAGAGGTTGACGAAGAAACAGCCGTAACAATAGCAAAACGCAACCTCAGCCAACAAGACTTCGAGCGTTGGCACAAACAATTTAAAGCTAAACAGAAATGAGCAACAACCAAGTAGTTTACAAAATCCGTGCCGATGGCAAGGGATACGTCAGAACCTTGCAGAAAATGCGAGGTGACACAAAGAAGTTCGGCAATGATGTCAAGGGTGAGATGACAGGCATCAGTGGCGCAATTAAGGGTGCGTTTGCTTTTGCGGGTGTCAGTGGTTTAAGATCAATCACGCAAGAGTTCGCCAATATGTCAAGGCAAGCAAAGATGCTAGGAGTCAACGCTGTCGAGTTCCAAAAGCTGTCAAGGGTCGCGGGTCAGTTTGGACTCACATCGGAAAACCTTGGAGACGCAATAAAAGATCTTAATGTCAAGATTACGGACGGAGCACTAGGCGCCAAATCATATGCCGAGGTTTTTGCTTTAGTTGGGTTAAATATGGAGGAAGTCAAGAAAATGACACCAACCGAACAATTTTATGCATTTAGTGATGCAGTAAAAGCGACAGGTGGCAACCTCTCGAGGTTTGGACTGGACGAAATAAATGACCAAATGTTCAGAGCTGGAGAGATGGCATCATTAGGGAGCGAGAAAATCAAAGAGATGGCAGCCAGCTACAATGTATTGTCACAATCGCAGCTCGATAGTTTAGAGTTTGCTGAAAGAGGTATAACAAATCTAACGGACAAATTCAAAATCATGGTTGGCGAGATCATGTCTAAATATGCACAAATGGCAAAAGAGCTTGGAATCATATTTGACAAACTCAACAAGCAAGCAGGGGGAGATTCAAAAAGCTTGCCTAGAGATATGTCTAAAGATTACGATTTTGAGTTTGGTAAGGGATACACACTAAAATCCAAACCAGAAGAAAAAGGTAAAAGCGATCAAGGCTCTGGTATTACTGATCCAGAAAAAGAGAAAGAAGCAATCAAAAAAGCAAGTGAGGCCCGTGCAGAAATACTCAAAGAGGAGGCAAAACAAAAGGCTGAACAGGAGAAACGAATAAGGGCAATATTGGATGACGAGGAGAAGCTTCTTAGAATACAAAACGAAAAGTTGAAAATAGAGGCAGAGATGGCGTCTCTTGGGGAGAGGTTATTTAAAGATGGTGCCACCGCAGAAGAGTCACTCAAGCTTGCACAAATGCAAACTAAGTGGGAAAAACTACAAACAGAAGAGCAGGCAAAACAGCTTGAAATAAGCGAGAAAAAGCAAATAATCGACGAGGCAAACATCAAGCGCAAAGACGCGCAAATTAAAAGAGACAAAGAGGCAACAGAGGCAAACAAAAAAGACATTGCCGAGACTAGCCAAGAGCGAGAAGAGCTTGGCATGACTGACAAAGAAATACTCGCCCGCAGAGAGAAAGAGTTGGCACAAAAGGAACAAGATCTCATTGCATCCCAACAACGTGACAGCACAGATGTGATGTCTGAGGCTGATGTGGCCAAAGCTGATAAATTAAAAAGCGAGAAGGAGCTTGAGATTGAAAACCTCAAAAAAGAAATCAAAGGCTTAAAAGGTGGCATATCAGAAAAAGCAAAAGGCAAGGTTAAAGAAGCAGAGGCACAAGAAAGCGAAATCGCAGCAGAGCGCAAACGACGTGAAGAAATGGGTATGTCCGACGAGGAAATACTCGCACGCAGAAAATCCGAACTAGCACAAGCCGAGGAAGCATTTGCAGCATTGGGCGAGGACGCCAACAATGATGGTAAGGTTGATGAAGATGATGAGATATTCAGAAACAAAGCCGAGCTCGACATTGAGCGACGCAAGTCAGAGATTAAAGGACTAGAGCAAGGTTTACAACCTGGCGACCCACAAGCCGGCGTCATTGCATCATCACTGGCAGCCATTGGTGGCGGTGGTGGCGTTGCATCATTTGGCAACGATCCGATGCTTAACGAGAACAAGAAGCAAACCACCGTCTTAGAGGGCATCAAGCAAGCCATTGAGAATCAAAACAGAGGCGAGGAAGTGCTACTGACACCAGAACTATAAACTTACAACAACAAGACAATCATGAGCAGAGTGGACAAAGGAGACATTGATGGCAACGTCATCATGCAGCCAGATAGGAGCGTCAGCGAGAAGAACGACGGCACGCTTGAGGGGCAGATCGTTTATAGATGCGACAAGGCATACATTTCATCGTTGCCAGACTTAGGCGACCCGCATCCAGATGATGACAGGCTTGAGTGCTACGACATCAACAGGACATATAACAGCAACGGTCTGGTGACGGCAACGGCGTCATTCTTCGGCTTGGTGGCATCAACAACAGATCCAGTGATCACATATAGTGGTGGGCAAAACCAAGAGCCGATAGAGACGCATCCGGATTTTGAAACTAAAATAGGAGGCACATATAATGCACCACTAAACGGGGCAAAGTTTGTGACAGACGAAGGTGAGGCTGACTACAAAGCCTTTATTGGTTTTATTGATCCAGATTCAGATTCAGAGATATTAGGCACTGAGTATTACTTGTCTGCGTCCACAAATATCACGCTTTCATACTGGACGGATAAAGCACCGTCATTGAAAAACAGAATGAGGATTTATCCATACATCAGAGGCATCAACTCGTCACAGCTTCGAGTGCCAAGCGATGTGAAAAATTTCCTCTTGCTCGATACACCATATCGCCAAGTCGGAAGTTTCTTTCAAGTGACCGAGCAGTATCTTGGAAGCGGGCCAGACGGATTTAGTTCACTAATCTACGATTAAAAATGCCTAGTAAAAAATACAACGGAAACTCACCGCTTCAAGGTCTTCGCCTTGGATCATTTGCAGACGTAGAGCTGGAGGTCGCCAAACGATCACCGAGGCAAGCGCTTACCACCGGCATCATACAGACACCAAGCGGCGCGATACACACGCCAAAGCGCAGGCGCAGGAGCAAGGCAGGCACAACCCACCCCTGGCGCGTTTCCCTGTCAAGTGATGCAGGCAATTACACTGCACGCATACTCGAGGGGCGCATCTTTGACGGATTATTATCTGTCAATGAGATAGCATTCGACACACAGGTCGTGGATGGTGTCGCTCAAGCCGTCGGGCAGAACAGCCCCGTGGATGTGAATGATGTCGTGTGCATCAAATACACATACGCAGCAGACGGAAACCCTGCCACGATTAAGTTTACAGTGCAACCAGCTGGCGTTGATTTCGCCGACTGGGAGGCAACAGAAGAAACAGGTGACCCTGCAGTTGTTACCGCGACATTTTATCCGTTGGCGAAGATCGTAGACAAGGACGACTCCACGCTAGAAGTTCAACAAATGGCAACATCTCATCTGGTTGTTGTTCCAATATGCTACAACGGGCAAGACTTAACAACATTCACTCCTCATTAATGCCAACAGCTCAACCATTCACTGCGATAGCTAGACGCGGATCTGGTCTCGTTCGGTGCTTGCCGCGCGTTGATGTTGATGATTTCCACATTTGGACAACACTCGGCACGATCAACAAAGACAGTGGAACACCAACCGAAGATCAAAGAAACGAATCCATTAGAATCTCTAGGACGCGAATGTTTGATTTGCATTACAACTGGCACACCATCAAAGGTGCATCTACTATTACCGCCACGGACACAGAAGAACCTGCAAACAACTATCAGCGAATCGTCACGGATTTAATATACAAGGGGGGTGATGATTGGGAGGGTGATGATATTCAACCCAAAAAGCGGGTTTGCAGGGTTTCTTTTAAGCGACTCAAATCCGACCCAGATAGTGGATTTTTTATTGGGCCCGCCACTATTGGCACGGTTATACACTTGAGCGACTTCGAGGCAATGTATCTCGATGACGAGTTCATCGGTTATGGGCTTGGCTATATTCAATCCGCAAATGCAAGATTTGCGCCCGTAGGTGCAGAGGCAGGGGCTGGCACGGGAAATTTCACATCTGTGTGTATTGGTGGTTACGAAGATGCTGACCGCAGTGCCCCATGGACGAATCCATCCTCAGACTATGATATCGCAATCACTACGCTGACGAACACCACGAACAGCGATGAATATCCAGTAATATGCGAAGCGGTTGCGATTGGCAATGGGACACGATCCGCTGATGCCAGCACCTTGAATGCAACTGCTACCGGGCAAAATGGAGAAAGCATCAGTATTTCCGCTGCGTCACAAATAGACGGCATTGAGTCGTGGACGTATTAATTTTTGAATGGTTGAAATCGCCATAATTAATGTATGGACTACATTGTTGACGTTGAGAACAAGCGCCTAGTTTCGAGCTTTTTAAGCACGCGCACAAGCACGCCAGAATCTGCTGTCTTTGGTGACACGCCAGACATCAACGTGCGATTCGTTGAGAGCAATGATGAGGGTGTCGACCTGCCTTGGCGCTACGTTGATTTGACAGGCTCCAGCATCCGTGTGGCAATAGGCAACCCAGGTGGCGACCCTACAAGCGGAACATTTACACTTACCTTCAGCGGTGACACGACGACAGCACTCAACTACAACGCCACAGCGGCAGAGGTTGACACAGCACTCAACGCATTAGCATCAATGGTGACGGCTGGTGGTTGCACTGTTTCACAAGTATCAGCTGGCTATCAAGTAACATTCGACAGCACAGGCGATCAAGCAATTATCACAGCAACGACTGACAGTCTGTTCCCCGCATCCAGTGCATACATCTACGAAGCCACCACGGGCGATGGAAGCACCAACGAGGTGCAGGTGATAACTCTTGAGGTTGACAACGCCGCATATGTTGAGCTTACCACAGACATCGCTGCACCATCAGCCACGGTGACAGTCGTCCGAGACGGCGTGACAGACACCACCAGCGAGCTTCAACGCGTAGAGATCGACGGCGATCCTTACCTTGGCACGTGGGCAATCACAATCGGAGGCAACACAAGCTCAGCCATCGCAGTTGACGCATCACTTGCAGACATCACCACAGCCATCGAGGGCATCACAGGCATCGGTGCAGGCAACGTGACAGTGACTGGTTCAAGCTTAGATTTCACCATACAATTTGCATCCAGCTTGGGCAACGTAGGCACAGCAACGATTGACGTTGCCAACCTCACAGGAGCCATCGGCAAGACTGGAAGCATTGACCTCAACACCAATCAGTTTCTTGAGCTCTTAGGAGGCGCATCAAGCACGACAGCGACGCTTGAGATTGTAAAATACAACACAGGCAACAGCACCAGCGACACAGTTTATCAAGGCAATATCACCTGCAGGCAGGATGTGATTCCAGACACGCCAGCAAGTGCCACACCATTCCCATCATACGCGGCAGCATCACACACGCACACAGAGAGCGATATTACCGACTTAGGCACAGCCACAACGCTCAACGCTGACACCAGCCTGGTGGGTAATGCCTGGTTCCTCGATGACGACACAATGGCATCCAACGACGCTGAGAAGGTGGCAAGCCAGCAATCTGTCAAAGCATACGTTGACACACAGATCAGCGGGCTTGGCAGTGTGATGGAATACAAAGGTGCATACGACGCAAGTGCCGACCCAAGTGGCACAGCCGAGACTGGCGACACTTACACTGTCACCGTTGCCGGCTCTGGTGCCGCATCATACTGGACAACAGCCCTCGAGATTGGCGACGTTATCATCGCAGAGACAGACAGCCCAGCCACTGATGCCGACTGGACGGTCGTGAATAAGGATTTAGACAACGCTAGCATCAAGGTGGCATACGAAGCGAACGCAGACACCAATGCGTTCACTGATGCTGACGAGACGAAGCTTGACGGCATCGAAGCCCTTGCAGATGTAACAGATGAAACCAACGTCACAGCAGCTCTTGACGGAGCTACTCTCACGGGCGTCACCGTAGCGGGCACAGACAAGGTGCTAGTGCAAGACGTTGACGACAGTGACAACCTCAAGACGGTAACAGCTCAAAGCATCGCAGACTTGAGCGGTGGAGGCACACCAGAGGGCACAGCGATTCTTTCAACAGGTGAAACAGTCGGCAAGCTACTGCAAGCCGATGGTGACAATACTTGCTCATGGGTAGCCGCTCCAAGCGGCACACCAGAAGGCACAGCCATTCTTTCCACAGGTGAGACTGGTGGCACAAAGTATTTACGTGAAGACGGCGATGGCACTTGCTCATGGCAGGCAGTTGCTGGCGGTGATGTTATTAACGACACCACGCCACAGCTAGGAGGTGACCTAGACACGAACGGTAACGCTATTGTGACGCTATCCAATAACAATCTGGAACTATCACCCAATGGCACCGGTGACGTTGTAAGCACCACAAACTCCACCATTCAGCGCAACGGCAATTTTTCTACCGCGGGCGACGCTCAAGCAGCCAGCTACGTTCTACGATGCCAGACAACAAGCACAACACCAGTCACCATGACGCTTGACGGGGCAAGTGCAGAGATGACAATGTCAGCAGACACTACATGGGCATTTACTGGCACAGTGGTTGCACGCAGAGGCACCACACAAGACTGCGCTGGGTATAAGATCGAGGGCTTAGTTGAGTATGAAGACGCCAATGGCATATTGTTGCTTGCTTCAACAGTTACCGCAATACATGAAGACGATGCCGCATGGAACGTCACTATATCAGCAACAGGCACAAGCCTAAGACTACAAGCGGTCGGTAACACGGGCGAGAACATCAACTGGGTCGCAAGTGTTCAAACAGTTCAAACCACTAACGCAACAGAATACTACTAAGATGAAAGCCAGCATCGTCATCATCGCCTATAATCACCAGCGTTGGCTGGCTGACGCGATAGACTCTGCACTTGCGCAAAAAACCAATTTCAAATACGAGATTGTGATTGGTGTCGATGTGAGCGATGACAGAACGCTGGACGGTGCTCTGCAATATGCCAAATTTTACGACAATATCCGTGTTGCATACTCCAGCAAGAGAATTGGAGGCAAGCACAACCTTTCCAGATCATTGGCATTGGCTAAAGGTGAATACATAGCACTAATGGACGGCGATGACTTTTGGAACTGTAAACACAAGTTGCAAGATCAAGTTTCGTTCCTTGAAAAAAACAAGGGCTATTCTGCAAGTGTGACACAAGCAGAAATTGAGTATCATGGGTATTTTGACAAACGATTCGAGAGCAACTACTGTCGCACACAAAAAGACTGGCATGGTGATGACGTCATAACAACACCCTCATTTGCAGCCAACTCAAGCATCGTCTTCAAAAAGGATGACGTGTTCCCAATGCCACAATGGTTCTTTGATATGGCATGGGGCGACTCAGCTCTGCGTGGAATGTTGGCTTCGAGGGGCAAGTTTCATTATTTGCAACGCAAGGCCACAACATACAGGTGCAACACATGGGGCGCCCTTCACAAATTGCGGGAAAAGGGTGAGGCATATATGAAAAAATCTTCCAGACAAATCCTTGAAAACGTGGCTGAATACCGTCAAAAACTCTTAACAACCTAATGGACTATAACCTTATAATCGACATCGAGAACCGCAGACTTGTTGCGGGCTTTGACAGCACCGAAGCTGGCGCGCCACCTGCACCAGTATTCGGCGACCAACCAACGGTCAACGTGCAACTGGTTGAGCCGAACCATAACGACGCTGACAACCCTTGGCGTGCTGTCACGCTTACAGGGCAAAGCATACGCGTTGGCGTTGGTAGCTTGGCAGACGCAACACCAAGCGCATACATTGAGCTGACCGACGACTTAGCAAGCGCAAGCGCAACAATCACAGAGATTCGCGCTGGCGTGCTTAACACGACCAACGAGCTTCAGCGTGTGCAGATACTTGACGCACTTGCTGGCAACTATACGCTGACTATCGCAGGCGAGACAACGAACAGCATCGCGCTTGACGCATCGCTGGACACGATCAAATGCGAACTTGAGGGACTAGCCAGCATCACAGCCGACAGCGTATCAATCACAGGAAGCTCGACAGACTTCAATGTTGAGTTTGCATCATCGCTTGCAGACGTTGGCGCGATTACCGTCAACCTTGACAACATCACCAGCAGAGTAGGCAAGACAGGCACGCTTGATTTACACGTTGAGGAGATTCTGACATTGCTGGACGGTGAGACAAGCGTCGAGGCAACCATGGAGATCGTTCGCTGGACGACGGCTGACGTTGCCGGCGAGACAGTTCTGCAAGTGTCTGTCACAGTATCACAAGATGTGATTCCGGACACAGTGCCAAGCACCACACCATTGCCAGGATACGCCACCATTGACTTGGATCACATCAATCAGAGCGGTGCAGCAGTTGGGCAGATTCCAACGTGGAACGGCACAGAGTGGGCACCTTCAACTGTATCGGGCACAGGTGACTTACTCAGCACAGCCAACCTTTCCGACTTAGCAGACATCCCAACAGCACGCACCAACCTCGGACTTGGCACAGCGGCGACCACAGATGCAACAGACTACGCAACGTCAGCACAGGGCACGCTGGCAAACTCAGCACTGCAATCGGCAGACATCGACACGCTGGCAGAGCTCAACGCCATTGTGGGCGATGCAACACTCGACAGCTCAAGCGACGCACGCACGCCAACGGCACACACGCACACAGCCAGCGACATAGACGCAGAGGCAAGCGTGGATGGATACGTTCTCACATCAGACGGCGCTGGCAATGCAGCATGGGAGGCATCAACAGGCGGAGGACCAGGCGGTGGTGACGTCACCAAAGTCGGCACACCAGTGGACAACCAAGTTGGTGTCTGGACTGGTGACGGAACGATTGAGGGTGATGCAAACTTTACGTGGAGTGGCACTGATTTTTATGTTGAGGGCAACACCCAGATTTGTAGCTTAGATACTGGTTCGGGTGCATCTCCAGAATTGTCTCTTAAGAGAGATAGCGCATCTCCTGCAGATGGAGACTACCTTGGGCAAATTAGATTTGACGGCAAAAATGATACTGGTGGCAATCAGTTGTATGCCAAGATTACAGGCAAGACATCGGATGTTACGAATGGCACAGAAGATGGTTTAATCGAAACCGCCGTTGTTGTTGATGGAACAAACACAATAGTTTCACGCCAGACAGGGGATGCTTTAAAACTCATAAACAATGTAAGCCTCGAGGTTGCAGGCGACATCACAGTAACAGGCACAGTTGACGGCGTAGATGTTGGTGACAGAGATCACGATGCAGTTACTCTTGCAGGATCTCCAAACTACATCACAAAGAACGCTAACCAACAGCTCACACTGCATGATGTTGACTTAACCAGCGAGGTAACTGGAGACTTGCCAGTTGCAAACGGAGGCACAGGAGCAAGCGACGCAGCAACAGCACGAACCAACTTAGGCGTTCAGAGCGTCATGGGCTTCGCACTATCAGACGAGACAAGCGCATTGACCACAGGGCAAAAGATCGCCACGGATATGCCTGTGAGCATGAACGTGAAGCGAGTGTATGCCAGCGTTGGCACAGCAGGTGGCACAAGCGCAATCACTATCGACGTTGAAGACGAGGGCGTGACAATACTCAACGCAGTTGTCTCAATCAGCGCAGGTGCGAACAACGCCGAGACAAGCACCTTCACAGGCGCGGCGAGCAACTACCAGCTTACAAAGGGCGACGCGCTAACCATCGACGTTGACAGCATCGACGACGGCACAGCTAACGGCTTGAAAGTTTATCTCATCGGCGACATTACAGCATAGAATCATGGCAAGATACACATATTACAACACAGCAACGCAGACAGTTATCGCCACAGGGCGACCATGGCCCACGGCTGACGGGGTAAGCACACCACCGGAGCTAGACGCAGACGTTGCGCTTCTTGAGGAGGTGCGGGCAGACAAGCCAACATTCGACCAATGGACGGAGAAGCTTGAGAAAGCTGCTATCGTCTACGACGCGCAGGCAGGCACAGCGACGCAAGGCTGGAGCGTGACAGCACTCACACAGGCTGAGATTGACGCACGCACACCAGAGCATTATGAGACAGACGGAGGCATTAAGATGGCGACAGACTTGCAATCACAAGCAGCGTTCTCCAACATGATGACATTGCTGAATGAGGCAGGCATGGCAGACGGCGACATGGTGGCGATTAAAGATTGCTTTGGCGTATCTCATCCGCTCACCGTGACGCAGTTCCGCGCTGACGCTGTGGCGTATGGTTTACATTGTTACAATCTCTTTCACAGCTAAATGAATATAATTAACCCATATCGCTTCGCTGGTGCTGGTTTCACCGACCCAACCGACATCGCTGGCTTGGATCTTTGGCTGGATGCAAGCGATTCAAGCACCTTGTTTGACGCAACCACAGGAGGTAGCACCCCAGCAGATGACGCTAAAGTGGCACGATGGGAAGATAAGAGCGGAAACGCTAATCATGCGATACAGACTAATAGTAGCTTTCGACCCGATCGCAGGGTGTCGGAGGTGAATGGGTTAGACACAATAGACTTTGATGGTGGCGGTGATGAGTTGCTTGGTGCTTCTGATCTCACAGCGAGGCAGACAGACGACAAGACTGTGTTTGTTGTAGTGGCGGCAGACGTGACTGGCAATGATTTCCCGTTTTGCTTATATACTAACTCTGGCGCATCAGCGGGGCAAGGTGGAGCTGTCAGTGTTGAAGTCGGATATAGGGTAAATACCTTAAAATGGGTTAGCTCAACACCTGCCTCCACAACGTCTGCAAGCATTATCAGCCTAACCCAATCGGCGACAGGCGACCTATACGCTGCTGTATCCATGTGGTTGGATGGAGCTAGTGTGACACGCACAAGTGGCACAGATGGTTCGTTTTCTGACAGGAGCGCATCATATGTTGTGGGCGAGTCTGGCACAGGTGGAAACTATAATGGAGACGTCTGCGAAATTATCGTGTATGACAGCGAGCTATCAACCGCAGACAGAGAAGCAGTCGAAACCTACCTTGCTGACAAGTGGGGGATAACAATCTAATGAAACTACCACAACCAGAGCTCCACACATACTTCGACGAGCAACTCGGCGAGCGTGTGTATTATGCTTGCGAGCCAATGGCATTTGACAATGGTGAGAGCCTGGTGGTGGTGCCGTCCAACTTCATCAGTGATGGACTGAGCATACCTCGCATCTTCCAGAGCGTGTTTAGCAAGTCACCAAGCTACATTTTCGCGGGCATTCTGCACGACTGGCTTTACAAGATACGCCCGTGCAAGATTACACGCAAGCAAGCCGATAAGCTGTTCTTAGCATGGATGAAACTCTATGGTGTCGGCTGGTTCACAAGGCACACAATTTTCCGTTCCGTCAGAATCGGCGGGCGTCGTTCGTGGAGGCGCACTTTTCCACGATTCAAAACCAATACACATCATGATTAAATACATCATCACAGCACTGGCAACGCTCGCTCTCGCATCATGCGAAGGGCTGACCGTTGGAATCAATAACGACAAGCTAGAAGGATCATACAGCAGCAAAGGCGGCTTGATACTGACGCCTAAAGCCATTCAGATCATAGAGCCAGCTAAATGAAGCGCATCGTCATAGACCCAGGCCACGGCGACACCGACAGCGGTGCAGTCAGCATTGATGGCTTGCGTGAGAGCGACGTGGTGCTGTCCATCGCTTACAAGGTGCGCGACATACTCAAGCACAGCTTTGACGTCTACATGACCAGAGACAGCGACACTTTCGTATCACTCAACTACCGCAGCAGCTACGCCAACAACCTCGGCGACGTTGCTGCATTCGTCTCGATACATTGCAACAGTGCAAGCAGCACCAGCGCGACAGGCTGGGAGATCTTCACTAGCAAGGGCGACACAGGCGACGCTGATGCGCTGGCTGCCAGCATCGGCAAACGATACGCCGCCAGGTTCACAATCCCAGCACGCGGATTGAAGGAAGCCAACTTCAGCGTGTTACAGCACACCAACATGCCAGCAGTTCTCGTCGAGTGCTGTTTTCTCAGCAACGCAGAAGAGGCAAAGTGGATATCCAGCGACGAGATACAACAGCAACATGCTGAGGCAATTGCTGATGGAATCATTGACCACTTCGGGCCAGACAACAAACCAGCATTGACGCTAGAGCAGAGAGTTGCTAGAATTGAAAAGCATTTAGATTTATGATGGACTATCTCACCTTACTAATCGTCATCCTTGGCACATCCACTGTGGTGCTGTCAATCTTTGTTGCCGTTAAATTCAGGCAACAATCAAAACACCTCAAAAACGGCAGCAGACGACTCAGCAAGGCACTCATGTGGCAGTTAATCGGCGAGGCGTTGCTAGGTGCGGGAACGCTTGTATTTGCTATACTGGCATATCTTAACATGCTTCCAACCGTGCCAGTCGCAGTGCAGTCGGCAATGCGCCTGTTCATTTTCTCAGCAAGTGGGCTGACCACTATCCACCTTTATCTGACCACAACCCGCCTCAACAAATAGCCATGTTTGACCCGTCCATCCTGGTTGAATACGGAGTGGCGGGTTTCGCTATTGGCTGCATCGTTGGCGTGTGCCGGTGGTTTCTCGCTGCGCTAGAGAAGAAAGACAAACTTATCGGCACAATCGTCAGTAAGCATGAGGATCAGAGGGAGAAGGAAAGCGAGCGGCATGACAAGAGTTTCAATCGGCTCAGTGATGCAATCAACGATCTCACTGTCGAGATCGCGAGGAAGAAAGATTAAAACCGCACACGCTTGGCTTGGGCTTGTGAATGTTCATCTCTGAGATGACCATAGACTTTCATAATTAAGGCTCCGCCATCCTTGTGGCCCGCCCATCTAGATACGGTCGGTATGTCAACGCCTGACTCTAGGCACACAGTCACGAACAAGTGTCTCAATGTGTGTGGCGTGAATGGTGCCACACCACAACGCTTGCAGGCATTCGCTATGGCAAAACGCGGAGAGTGCATCGTAAAGACATTGCCAGCAGCGCCATCATAGCGCATCTGGCCGATTAGCTCGCGCATAGGCTCAATGATTGGCACATGTCGAATCTCGCGGTTCTTAGTTCCTGACGTGCCACCAGTGATGGTGATGGTTTCGTCGGTGATATCTTCCCATTTGACGTGCCGAGCCTCGCCAATTCGACATCCAGAATATGCAAGGAACGCCACCATGTGTGATGCTTCCGTGGCATAGTCGCTATTCTGTGCCTCTATGTCAGCCAGCACGCGTTCAAGATCACCCCGCCCAGGCACGCTCGGTGCTTTAACAATGACACGCACCCGCTTAATCCTCGCTGATGGGTCGTTTGCTCTCACGCCTCGGTCAATAAGCAGATCAAACATCTTCCGCACCGTGTCAAGCATTCCATTGCGCCTGGTGGCAGAATACCGCTTTATAATAGGGCTCTGCCACCATGTCTCAATCGTTTCGTGCGTCCATTGCCGCGGTGAGGTCTGCGGCAATGTCTTTGCCAACACGTCGAGAATCTGCCTGCGATAGATAAGCGAGGATTTCTTCTGTTCTGATAGCGGCCTGCTCTCATACCACTGGCGGGTGAGAGCTAGTGCATCGCCCACAGTGACGGTCTCAGTGCTGAAGGTTCCAGCAGCAGCACGAAGCTCGGCGAGCATACGGTCACGCACAATCTTGGCAGGCCGCACAGAATCCATACCAAGTGCTTTTCGAATCGGCTTGCCACCGACCTTGGCTCTGAGATACAAGCTGCCCGTCGGCACATGCCGAACCATGTTCTGTTCCACTTTTTCCCAGACGCCTTTTTTCATGCTATTACACAAACATATTCTCTTAATCATGTCAAACTCCGCGCTTAGGTAGTGCATGGAGGTAGTGCATGGAAAATCAGCAAATCACGTAAGTCATTCATAATAAATGCTTCGCCCCCGTAGTTCAACGGATAGAACAAGGGTTTCCTAAATCGCTTAAACCCTTGTCTCATTTCGTTTTCCCTTATAAAACCTTGGTTTCTAGGGGCAAGAATTGTGTGGACATTGTCCAAGTTAGGTGCGTTTTCCACGCTTAGGTAGTGCATAAGGTAGTGCATGGACTGTTAGAGTTGCGTTAGGCTGCTAGATTTGTATTCTATATTTGTGTGCGAACATTCCTCCCTCCAAGTTGACTGGGCAACCCACAAAGTAATCTGCCAAGACTGTAATTTCACTATTGATCCTGTGTGGGCATTTGCCGTTACCCTCGAACGCGTTACCCAGCGTTCAGCTCAGAAGAGCCACCTGATTGTTTTTGAGCCGGAGCCGCAATCGTCTGCGGCCGATGCGGGTTGAACTCCTGTTTACCGCACCACGCGGCGGCGGCTTTGTTGAGCTCGCGAATCATCCAGCTCTGTAAGTCTGGGTCGGGTGATAGTTTGAACGCTTTTGACCAAGCTTGCACGTCATCCCATGTGGCATTGATACTGATGCGGTCGGGTAGATCGTTTTTAGGTGGAGACATGTGCTCCTTCATCTCTGCCTGTTTATAGGGAGGGATTACGCGGTTCGATTTTGGGCTGCACCACTTCTCATACATTGAATGAGACACATCTAACAACGCTGCAATTTCGTCTCGCGTCATGCCATTAGCTTTGCGCCAGAGCTCAATCTCCTCGATTTTTGGCAGTGTGTGTGGATTGATCATGTATTAAATCTAAGGGGTTTATGGCCTCTTGCAAATTAAATGTGTGGAAAAAAGTCAAATTGTGTGTTGACGCTGTGTGGAATTTGTGTTGATATCCATTACATGCCAAGCGACGCAGCTCCAAGCACACTACCAGAGATCATCCTCCAAGGACTTCCAGAAAGAACTAAGGACTTCTTAATCACTCATGCAATCGGAACAAAATCCGTTGCCGAAGTGATCCGCGAAACACTCAACGCAGCAGCAGAGGAGGTCGCACAATGATCATCTCTCTTGAGCTTACCGAAGAGCAAGAGGCAGCACTCGCAGACGCGGTCGCACTTCGCCTCTCTGAGATGACGACACACTCGAAGCCACTCACCGTTTCCGAGTTCGCCGCCGCGACCAACCTGTCGCCCGAATACGTTTATCGCCACCTCTCTGCCGGCACCATTAAGCGTGTCCCCAATATCTACAAGAAGCTAATCCCAGCCTCTGAACTGAAACATTTCCAATAACCAACAATATGAAAACAAAAACACAAACAGCAGCAATCCTGAGCCACCTCAAACGTGGCTGGAAAATCACACAGTCAGACGCGTTCCACAAATACGGATGCTGGCGACTTGCAAGCCGGATCAATGACCTACGCAACGCAGGCTTTGATATTCGCACCAAGATGATCGAACGCGAGGGCAAGAAGTTCGCGCAATACCAACTCGCCCGATGAGCTATTCAGAAGACTACAGCAGACGAATGGAAATCCAAGACTGGCAAGAGGCCACTCTGATGAACGAAAACCTAAAAGCAATACATGATGTTTTATCAAATCAAAAACCACAAACGCAACAGGACGATGAGGGAACTGAAACGGAAGATTAGAGTGGCGGCACTTCACGCACGCAGAGACCCGATTGCACGTTGCATGGCGGTGATACTCGCAGTGCATGTCGGGTTCGTTCTCGCAGTCGCAACCCTAGCCATTCTGAACGTATGACCGCCGCCACCATAGCAACCGCCGGCGCTCTTGCGGTGATTATCGCCATCCGTGCGGTGAATATCAAACTCGAATCAAAACGCCTCGGTGAGATGAAGCGCCAGGCAGACAAAAAGAGCAACCAATGGATCAGGTAAAAAAGAACGTCTGCGAAGGTGGCAAGTTCCACGGACGCGACTTCGACATCAGCACAGCCGCCCCGAAAATCGGCTATCAGAATGAAGGCCACTACCAAAAATCGGCCATTAAAAATGAAATAGATCAGGTCATCTGGCACTGGCACGCGAAAGAAGAAACTAACTAATATGAAAGTAACAGACGCCTTTGAAGGCAACTACATAGACGCACTATGCGTCACAGGAAAGGACGCGACATTGACCATCAAGTCAGTGACGCCACCGAACGCTGAGAAATCAGCCAACGGAACAGTGATCGACAAGCCCATCGTCTACTTCAACGAGACCGACAATGGGCTGGTTCTAAAC
>Ga0228669_1000340_pt1 | contig 26631 bp, 17 predicted proteins | sample 84DmetaG_FD_182700 | JGI IMG/M metagenome (GOLD analysis project Ga0228669, IMG submission 182700) | Seawater microbial communities from Monterey Bay, California, United States - 84D | ecosystem: Environmental > Aquatic > Marine > Coastal | place: USA: California | collected 2016-10-11 | reverse complement strand
ATAGGCAAAGAAAAAGTACAGGGATTGTGGTAACCACCGGGCTACATTAATTGAATTGGCAGAAGTCAGATTTAATTTTCCTTTCAATTCTTCATCTATAAACGCAGACTTGACCATCTCTTGGCAATCGTCAAAAACACCATCAACTTCTACGGCCTTTATGTTATTGCCATTGGTGGTGAGTTGCAGTTCTTGGATGTGACTGACCTTTCCCTTGGGATAAAGGATAATAACTTCAGTACCTTCAATACCTAAAAAACCAGAAGCAACTGCGCCACCGGTATCACCAGATGTAGCTACCAATACTGTGACTTTCTTGGGACTTTGTTCATTAAAATAACCAATACAGCGCGCCATAAAACGGGCGCCAACATCTTTAAACGCCATGGTGGGTCCGTGGAAAAGCTCTAGAGTAGCCGTATTGTCGTTGATTTTATTGACTGGAAAGTCAAAGCAAAGGGTGTCGGCAACAATTTTCTCCAAGCGTCCTTCAGGAATGGTGCCTCCTACAAAAGGGCGCATGACTTCAATACCAATCGCTACCATAGACTTATTGGTGATGTCTGCAAGAAAGGATGCATCTAATCTTGGTGTTTTTTCAGGAAAATATAAGCCCCTGTCTGGTGCAATTCCTCGGATTACCGCTTCTGAAAAACTGGCGGTGTTGCTGTTGTCGTTTAGGCTGTAGTATTTCATTTGAGATCTTCTATAAAGCTTACGCCTGTTTTTTTGATAGGACTGATATGAATGTCAAACGGAATAGTTGTTTTTTCAAAAACAGATTGCATGGCTTGCGCAACCTTATTGGCGGTACTCATGCCTCTAGATAAGGCGAAAACAGAAGGACCAGAGCCTGAAATGCCTGAACCCAATGCTCCAGCTGCTTCGCAAGCTGCTTTCAATTCGCTGAAATACGGGATAAGGATTGACCTTGCGGGCTCAACTATGCCGTCTACCAAAGACCTGCTCAACAAGTCATAATCTTCTTCGTATAAACTAGAGACCAGCGCACCAACATTTCCCCATTGACTGATGGCTTTTTCAAGCGTTACACGTTTTTTGAGTACGGCACGTGCATCAGCTGTTTTTACTTCAATTTTTGGATGTATCACAGTGGCCACAAGCTCTAGTGGTGTGGGTAATGCGCAGATGTCCAATGGATTGGTGTCGCGGACTAGTGTAAAACCTCCAAGGAGTGCTGGCGCTACGTTGTCGGCATGGGCACTTCCACAAGCCAAACGCTCTCCTTCCATAGCAAAAGGAATTAATTCTTTAGTTGAAAATGGATTGCCAAGCAAATAATTTATACCTGCTACTGTACCTGCAGCACTGGCAGCAGAGCTTCCTATACCACTTCCTGGCTTTATGTTTTTCACAATTCTGATTTCAAATCCCAGTTGTGGATTATAGGCTTCAAGCATAGCCAGGCCGGCAACTCCCGCTACATTATTCTCAGCCTCTAGAGGTAAATCTTGCCCTTCGATAGAAGTGATGTGTATGCCCGATTTTTCACTTCGGCGTATTTCCATAAGGTCTCCTATGTTTTGGAGACAGAGTCCCAAAACATCAAAGCCACACGAAATATTGGCTATACTGGCTGGCGCAAATAGTTTAACGCCTTTTATATCAACTTTTTCCAATTCTAATGATATCTGCAAATATTCCAGAAGCGGTTACAGCAGCACCTGCACCTGCACCTTTAACAATAAGGGGTTGTTGTGCATACCTGTCTGTATAGAACAACACGATGTTGTCGCTGCCCTCAAGTTTATAAAAATCATGTCCTTGCGGGATATGTTTTAAGCCTACAGTTGCTTTGCCGTCTTCAAATGTAGCAACGTACTTAAGACGTGCATTTTCAGTTGCTGCAGTCTGGAAAAGGGCATCAAAATGTGTTTTGTGCGCATCCAAACATGCTAAAAAGGCTTCATTGCTAGTGGTGTCTAAACAGGCCTGCGGTAAAAAGGATTTGTTCTCAATATCGGTAAGCTCCATTTCAAACCCACTTTCTCTTGCTAAAATCAATATTTTTCTTGCCACGTCAATGCCACTTAAATCAATTTTAGGATCTGGTTCAGTGTAACCTTCTTGCATGGCCTGCTCCACAACTTCACGGAATGATGTGTTTTCATTGAATGAATTAAAAACAAAATTTAAGCTTCCTGATAACACGGCCTGAATACTGTGCACTTGATCGCCAGATGCAATCAGGTGATTGAGTGTGTCAATAATAGGCAAACCAGCTCCTACATTGGTTTCATACAAGAAAGGTGCGTTGTACTTACGTGACAATTTTTTAAGGTTTTGGTAATTGGCCAATTCATCGGCACAAGCAATCTTATTACAAGTTACTACACCAATGTTATTTTTTAAATATTGCGCATAGGTTCCGGCAATAATTGGATTCGCCGTATTGTCTACAAATATGGCATTGCGCATGTTCAGTGCCTTGGTTTTTTCGAAAAACAATTCCTTGTCTGCCTTTTCGCCTGCATTAAGCATTCCCCCCCAATTGTTTAGATCTATACCTGATGCATCAAAAACCATTTTACGAGAATTGGAAATGCCAATAACACTTAAATTGAGTTTGAAATGCTCTTTTAGAAAATCGCGCTGTTGGTGTACTTGCTCTAAAAACTTGCTTCCCACGTTGCCAATTCCAGTGACAAATAGATGTATTTTTTTAATTTGAGCTTCAAAGAATGCCTCATGCAGTGTGTTTAAGGCTTTCTTGATGTCTTTGCTGTCTATGACTGCTGTGATGTTTTTTTCTGACGCCCCTTGTGCAATGGCTTTGACATTCACATTGTTGTTACCCAACGCACGGAACATCCGTCCACTGATGCCTTGGTGATTTTTCATGTTTTCACCAACAAGTGCAATGATGGACAATTCTTTTTCAACGCGAATAGGATTAATTTTTTTGGTCTCTATGTCAAGCGCAAAGGCTTCGTCAATGGTTTCTTGTGCAAAATCAGCTTCCGTAGCATCAATACCCAAACAAATAGAGTGTTCTGAGGATGCTTGTGTAATCATCACCACATTTATGTGATGTTGTGCTAGAACTGTTAGTAGTTTCTGCGAATAGCCTGGAACACCAATCATGCCACTTCCTTCAAGGGTGAGTAGTGCAATGTCATTGATATGACTGATTCCCCTTACCACTGTTTCTGCTTCAGTAGTATTGGTGATTAGGGTGCCAGCATCACTAGGTTCAAAAGTGTTTTTGATGTAAACCGGAATGTTTTTTTCAATAATGGGTTGAAGGGTAGGTGGGTAGATAACCTTGGCCCCAAAGTGCGAAAGCTCCATGGCTTCTTGATACGAAATTTCCGGAATGGATTTGGCTTGCTTCACCAAGGCGGGATGAGCAGTGTACATACCACTTACATCTGTCCAGATTTCTAAAAATTCAGCCTCAAGCGCACAGGCTGTTATGGATGCGGTAAGGTCAGAACCGCCACGCCCAAGTGTTGTTACAATACCTTCTGCATTTTTGGAAACAAAACCAGGAAGCACAACTACTTGATGTTTGTTGCTTTTGAAAAATGCACGGAGGTTAGCATTGGTTTTTTTATAATCTACAAGAGTTCTCCCTAGCGATTGAAAGGTTACAATAAGATCTTGTGCATTCTTTGCAATTGCATCAATGCCCTTTTCTTTTGCCGCTTCTGCTATTATTTTGTGTGAGAGGATTTCACCAAAACTCAGCAGGGTGTCTAATGTTTTGGGAGAAAGTTCACGTATCATAAACGTGCCTTCAAGGATAGTTTCGAGTTTGTTAATGATTTGTTTGGTTGCACTAAGAATAGCACTTCTTTTAGAAACAGGAATCAGGGCTTGAACCATGTGTACATGGCGCTCTTCAACCTGTTTTAATCGATCTGCATAGGAGGCATCGCCATTGGCGGCCAATTTACCCAAGGCATGCAGTTCATCTGTGATTCCACCTAGGGCTGAAACCACAACTGCCATGGGTTTCTTTTGTGCTGATAAAACAGCAAGAACCTGCTCAACTTCATTGGCTCCAGCTACTGAAGATCCACCAAACTTTAAAACTATCATTTCCAAGAGTTAAAAAAAACGATACAAAAGTAACCGTTTTATCTCCAAAATAATGCGCTGAACATTATTTTTGTTGGTATTCGATTACAATACATGTATTATCCGTATTATTTTTTGTTGATTGTAAAGTTTAAGAAGGCATTATTTTCACTAATTTTATTTAAAAATTGAGCATCATTAAAACGCCCACTACTTCTGCATCTCTAACCGCAAGGGGATTTGTAGATGCGCCTATTCCGAAAAACATTTCTTTGATTGAAGAAATCAAGCGATTGAAAGCAGCAAAGAATGCCGTGCTTTTAGCACATTATTATCAAGAAGATGCCATTCAGGATTTGGCGGATTATCTTGGTGATAGTCTCTATTTGGCGAAAGCAGCAGCCGAAGTATCCTCCAAAATTATTGTTTTTGCAGGTGTGCATTTCATGGCTGAAACCGCTAAAATTATCAATCCTACTAAAAAAGTTTTATTACCTGATCTAAATGCGGGTTGTTCGTTGGCAGATTCTTGCCCTCCCGATGCATTTGCCGCTTTTAAGGCCAAGCATCCCGAGGCTATAGTTGTTACTTACATCAACTGCTCTGCAGAAATCAAGGCTTTAAGCGATATTGTTTGTACATCTAGTAATGCTGTTCGTATTATTGAAAGCATCCCTAAAGATCAGCCTATTATTTTTGCGCCTGATAAAAATCTGGGGCGCTACCTCATCAAGGAAACGGGTCGTGATATGATTCTCTGGGATGGTTCGTGCATCGTACACGAAGCCTTTTCATTTGATAAAATTGTTGCGTTGGCCCAGCAGCATCCCAAGGCAAAATTTATTGCTCATCCCGAAAGTGAATCACAAGTGTTAGCTATTGCGCACTACGTTGGCAGTACTTCTGGGCTGCTTAATTTTGTACAAAACGACAACGCAGCTACTTATATCGTTGCAACAGAAGCCGGGATTTTACACGAAATGAAGAAACGTGCCCCGCAAAAAACTTTTATCCCAGCACCTGTTTCGGATGATACCTGTGCTTGTAGCGAGTGTGCTTTCATGAAGCTTAACACTATCGAAAAACTTTATTTGTGTCTAAAGCATGAGTTACCCGAAATTAATCTTGAACCTTCTTTAATGGCTGCTGCAAAAGCACCCATTGATAGGATGCTAGCTTTGTCATAGTATGCACGCAGATGTATTGGTTATTGGGACTGGGATAGCAGGATTGAGTTATGCAGTTCGTTTGGCGGAAAAATGTCCAGACAAAAATATCACCCTGATTTCCAAACGTGATTTACTGGAGAGCAACACCAAATACGCACAAGGCGGTATTGCCGTAGTTTCCAATTTTATTAATGATTCTTATGCAGACCACGTTGAAGACACCCTACGTGCTAGTGATTATACTTCAGACCCAAAGGTTGTAGATTTTGTTGTTCGTGAAGGACCTTCACGCGTACAAGAATTGATGGATTGGGGCGCTGATTTTGATAAAAGTGGTTCTTCGCTACATCTTGGTAAAGAGGGCGGACATTCTGCCAAACGCATCGTGCATCACAAAGACCAATCAGGCTTACATATTCAAAATGCCCTGATAGCAAAAGCCAGAGCTCACGACAATATTCAATTTTTTGAAAATTATTCATTAGTTGATTTAATCACAGACCACCACCTTAAGGGAGAAAAACTTGGACGTTGTTATGGCGCTTATGTAATATCCATCAAGGACGAAGAAATTATAAAAATCACCTCTCAACTAACGGTATTATCTACAGGTGGTGCTGGGCAGGTATATGCCCATACTACCAATCCAAATGCAGCTACAGGCGATGGCCTTGGAGCAGCCTATCGTGCAAAAGTCCAGGTCAAAAACTTACATTTTGTTCAATTTCACCCCACTGCTTTATATCCAAAAGTGGACAGTAATACCTTTTTGATTTCTGAAGCAATTCGAGGTGCAGGCGCTATACTTCGCAACAAAAACGGGGAAGCTTTTATGCATGAATACGATGCGCAATTAGATTTAGCTCCAAGGGATGTGGTATCGCGTGCCATAAATGCTGAAATGATAAAGTACAATATACCACACGTGTACTTGGATGCAACCAAAATTGACCAATCAATATTGGAAAAGGAGTTTCCAACCATCATGTCGACTTGTATGAAACTGGGCATTGATATTCGTAAATCCTTTATTCCTGTACTGCCAGCAGCTCATTATTTCTGTGGGGGTATCGATGTAGACGAAAATGGTCTGAGCAGCTTGTCTGCCCTCTATGCTATAGGGGAGTGTAGTCACACTGGCTTGCATGGGGCCAATCGCTTGGCATCAAATTCACTACTAGAAGCTTTGGTATACGCTGCTCGTGCTGCTGAGCATGCCGCTGACGCCTTGCACAAAAACAGCTTGCCAGCCTCTTTCTTTGACACCATTCCAGATTGGATGGGAACAGAAGATGTTTCAAATGAGCGTACTAAACAAATCAGTTCGTTACGGTCAAATTTGCAACAAATCATGAGCGCACATGTAGGTATTATCAAATCTTTTGACAGTCTACAACAAGCAGAAAAAGCACTTCAAGACGTATATGTGGCTACTGCAGCCCTTTATCAAAAAAACAAATTAACCCCTCAGCTCACGACCCTTAGGAATCTTGTGAGTGTGGCCTATCTTATGGTTAAACAATCCCAACAACAGCCTCAAAATAAAGGGGTTTATTACAATCAAGATTATGTCTAATTCCTTTGTCAATACTTACAGAAACGAGTTGATAGCTTGCGTTGCCAATGCGGTTATTGAAGATTTAGGAGGTCAAGGCGATCATACTTCAAAAGCTGTTTTCCCAAAAGATCATAAATCTAAGGCGCAACTAATCGCAAAAGGGGATGGCGTTTTGGCAGGGGTGGCTTTTTGTGAGTTTGTATTACAACACCACGGACAAGGCGTAAGTCTTATCCCAATCCTTAATGATGGGGATACGTTTTCAAAAGGGGATGTGCTGTTTTATCTAGAGGGAACGGCCCAAACCATACTCAGTCTCGAACGACTTATGCTTAATGCTTTGCAACGCATGAGCGGTATTGCAAGTCTTACACGTCAGGTTCAAGAGCGGATAGGACATACTAGCTGCAGGGTTTTGGATACAAGAAAAACCACACCGAACTTTAGAATTGCTGAAAAATGGGCTGTAGCCCTTGGTGGAGGTATGAATCACCGAATGGGGCTTTATGATGCTATTATGTTAAAAGACAATCATATTGATTTTTGTGGTGGTCTAAACCAAGCACTTGCTAAAACAAAAGCCTATATAGCTAGTTTGGCCAAGCCCGTCCCTGTAATAGTTGAAACGCGTAACCTCGACGAAGTTGACATTTGTTTACAACACCCTTGGATTAGCAGAATACTATTGGATAATATGTCACCTCAAGATTTGGCATTGGCAGTAGCTCACATCAATGGAGCTATTAAAACAGAGGCTTCCGGAAATATTGATTTAGAAAATGCAGCTGCATATGCCGAAACAGGGGTAGATTTTGTTTCTATGGGAGCAATAACGCACTCTGCGTCTATCGTAGACTTGAGTTTAGTTGCTGTAAATCAATAACCTAATTTAGAGTGTGGCTACGATTTTTTTGTTGCCTTGTTATTTTCAATAGAAAGCTTTAGTTCATCGCTTTTTCCATCCCAATCAAAAGTCACCTTAGACCCATTGGTAAGTGATTTTTTAAGAATCTCTCCTGCCATGACGTCCTCTACATATCGCTGAATGGCACGCGCAAGTGGTCTAGCACCATACTGCTTGTCATAGCCTTTTTCAATCAGGAATGTAATGGCTTTTTTGCTCAATGATAAGCTGTAGCCGAGTTCTTTAACCCTGTCTTGTAATGCGCCAAGTTCAAGCTTGATGATTTTTGTTAGGTGGTCTTTGTCAAGGTTATTGAAAATTACCACATCATCAATTCGATTTAAAAATTCTGGTGAGAATTTCTTTTTGAGTGCATTTTGAATAACACCTTGAATATTTTTGTCTTCTTGAGATTTTTGGGCTGCTGTACCAAATCCAACGCCTAACCCAAAGTCTTTGACTTGTCTTGCGCCAACATTTGAAGTCATGATGATAATGGTGTTTTTGAAATCTACACGTCTGCCTAGCGAGTCGGTTAAATAGCCATCATCTAATACTTGAAGCAGCATGTTAAAGACATCTGGATGTGCTTTTTCAATTTCATCTAAAAGAACAACGGAATAAGGTTTTCTTCTGACCTTTTCACTTAATTGCCCTCCTTCTTCATAGCCTACGTATCCCGGAGGTGCACCAATAAGCCTTGAAATAGAAAATTTCTCCATGTATTCACTCATGTCTATTCGGATAAGTGAGGCTTCGCTTTCAAAAAGTTCGGTTGCCAATACTTTGGCAAGTTGTGTTTTTCCAACTCCAGTTTGACCTAGGAAAATAAAGGAACCAATGGGTTTGTTCGGGTTTTTAAGTCCTGCTCGGTTACGTTGAATGGCCTTGGCTACTTTTGCTACGGCATTCTCTTGGCCAATAACTTTTCCTTGTATGAGCTCCTCGAGTTTCGCAAGGCGATTGCTTTCGCCGTCTGATAAGCGTTGGACGGGAATTCCTGTCATCATGGCAACTACATCAGCAATATGGTTTTCAGTAACGGTTTCTCTATTCTGACGTTGTTCTTCTTGCCAGTCTTCTTGTGCTAGCAATAATTCTTTTTCCAGTTTCTTCTCATCGTCGCGAAGCTTAGCAGCCTCTTCATATTTCTGACGCTTAACAACACTGTTTTTTTGCTCCCGTACATCTTCAAGCTCATTTTCAATTTCGACAATTTTCTCAGGAACTTCCATATTGGTGATATGTACTCTTGATCCTGCTTCATCAAGGGCGTCTATGGCCTTGTCTGGTAAAAAACGATTTGTTATGTACCTGTCTGATAGTTTAACACAAGCTTCAATGGCTTCATCCGTGTAGTTTACATTGTGATGCGCTTCGTACTTGTCTTTGATATTTTGCAATATTTCAATGGTCTCATCTACAGAAGTCGGTTCCACCACAACTTTTTGGAAACGACGTTCTAAAGCACCATCTTTTTCAATGTTTTGACGGTATTCGTCAAGGGTTGTCGCACCTATGCATTGAATTTCGCCTCTAGCCAGTGCAGGCTTAAACATATTGGAAGCATCAAGGCTTCCTGTCGCACCACCGGCACCAACAATGGTGTGAATTTCATCAATAAATAATATGATGTTGGTGTTTTTTTCCAACTCATTCATAACGGCTTTTAGGCGTTCTTCAAACTGCCCCCTGTATTTTGTGCCTGCAACTAACGAAGCTAAGTCTAGGGTTACTACACGTTTGTTATAGAGTACTCTTGACACCTTTTTTTGAATAATGCGTAGGGCTAGTCCTTCTGCAATGGCAGACTTACCCACACCAGGTTCACCAATGAGCAAGGGGTTGTTTTTCTTACGGCGGCTTAAAATTTGTGAAACACGCTCAATTTCTTTTTCCCTGCCAATAACTGGATCCATATTGCCTTCAAGGGCAACCTTGGTTAGGTCTCTACCAAAGTTGTCAAGGACAGGTGTACTGGACTTTTTTGATTTTTTATCATCGGTAGGCGAAGAAAAGGAAGCACCTTGTCCACGACTCTCTTCGTCAGCGGCATCATCTGGAAATGCATCGGCAGAAGGCATGTCTATAAAGTCATCATCATCAGAATCGACAGACATGTATTTAAACTGATCTTTAACTGTTTCGTAATCAACCTGAAGTTTGTGCAACACCTTAGTTGTTGGATCATTCTCGTTTCTAAGAATACACAGCAGCAAGTGTGCCGTATTTATTGAAGTGCTTTGAAAAAGCTTGGCTTCGAGGAAAGTTGTTTTAAGTGCACGTTCCGCTTGTCGGGTTAGGTGCAAGTTTGTTTTATGTTGTGGTTCGGGTGAATTGGTCGGATTGGCAGGACTTAAAATTTCAATTTTTCTTCTCAAATAATCCAAATCAATCTCTAGAGCTGAGAGTATTGAAATTGCTTTTCCGTTACCATCACGTAGTAATCCGAGCATAAGATGCTCTGTGCCAATAAAGTCGTGCCCAAGTCGCAAGGCCTCTTCCTTACTGTAGGTTATGACGTCTTTAACGCGAGATGAAAAGTTATCGTCCATAGCTTTTTTTAAATACTGTGTTCAAAAATTGAACCAGACACATAACGAATAGACAAAAAAAATTGTTGAATTACAAATAAAATCAGCAAAAAATTTTGCAATTCTTTCAAAAATAGTTTGTTAATAAATTATAAGAAAATAGGGCATAAATTAATATATATTCATTCGATGAATATGTATTTTAGCAATTATGTCATAACATTAAATAAAAAACCGAATGGCTACTGAAGATAAATTGATTCCAATCAACATTGAAGACGAAATGAAGTCGGCTTATATCGACTATTCAATGTCGGTCATTGTGTCACGTGCACTGCCAGATGTTCGTGATGGACTTAAGCCTGTACACCGTCGTGTACTCTTCGGCATGCATGAATTGGGAGTCAGAGCAAACTCATCTTATAAAAAGTCTGCACGTATCGTTGTGGAAGTTCTTGGTAAATACCACCCACACGGAGATACATCGGTTTATGATACCATGGTGCGTATGGCTCAATCTTGGAGTTTGCGCTACATGATGGTTGATGGCCAAGGAAACTTTGGATCTGTTGATGGCGATAGCCCAGCAGCCATGCGTTATACGGAGGCACGTTTACAAAAAATTTCAGAAGACATGATGGCCGATATCGACAAAGATACCGTTGACCATCAGTTGAATTTTGACGACACCTTAAAAGAACCCACCGTAATGCCTACTAGGGTTCCTAACTTGCTTATCAATGGAGCTTCAGGTATTGCTGTAGGTATGGCAACCAACATGCCGCCTCACAACCTCACAGAAGTGATCAATGGTACGATTGCATACATTGATACCCCAGAGATCGATATCGATGGTCTGATGGAGCACATCAAAGCACCAGACTTCCCTACAGGAGGCGTTATTTACGGATATGAAGGTGTCAAAGAAGCCTTCCATACAGGCAGAGGACGTGTAGTTGTTCGTGGAAAAGCCGAAATAGAAGAAGTAAACGGTCGTGAATGTATTATCGTTACCGAAATTCCATATCAAGTTAACAAAGCTGATATGATTCGGAAAACTGCTGAAATGGTCAACGACAAAAAAATTGAAGGGATTTCTAATATTCGCGATGAGTCTGATCGCAAGGGAATGCGTATTGTTTACGTCTTAAAGCGTGATGCAATTCCTAATATTGTGCTCAATATGCTGTATAAGTATACAGCCTTACAATCCTCTTTTAGTGTTAATAATATTGCATTAGTCAAGGGCAGACCACAAATGTTAAACCTTAAGGATATGATTCACCATTTTGTGGAGCATCGTCACGAGGTTGTGGTACGTCGTACTCAATACGAGTTGCGAAAAGCAGAAGAGCGCGCACACATTTTAAAAGGACTCATCATTGCCTCTGATAATATTGACGAGGTCATTGCTTTGATCAAAGCTTCTGCCAATGCAGATGAAGCACGCAAAAAGTTGATAGATACTTTTGAATTAACAGAAATACAAGCAAAGGCTATTGTTGAAATGCGTTTACGCCAGCTTACTGGCTTAGAGCAGGACAAATTGCGCAGCGAGTTTGACGAATTGATGAAAACCATTGCCGATCTGAAGGATATTTTAGACAAAAAAGATCGCCGCATGGAAATCATTAAAACAGAACTCCATGAAGTCAAAGACAAATACGGAGACGAACGCCGATCTACGATTGAATACGCAGGTGGAAGCTTCCGTGTTGAAGACATGATTCCAGACGAGAAAGTGGTGATCACCATTTCGCATGCGGGATATATCAAAAGAACACCGCTTGCAGAATACCGTACTCAAAACAGGGGTGGAGTAGGGCAAAAAGCCTCTACGACCCGTAACGAAGACTTTCTTGAGCACTTATTTGTTGGTACCAACCACCAGTATATGTTATTCTTTACCCAAAAAGGAAAATGTTTTTGGTTGCGTGTATTTGAAATTCCAGAAGGAAGCAAGACAGCCAAAGGACGAGCCATTCAAAACCTCATCAATATTGAGCAAGATGACAAGGTGAAAGCCTTCATCTGTACGCAAGACTTGAAAAATGAGGATTATATAAACAGCATGTTTGTTGTAATGGCTACTAAAAAAGGACAAGTCAAAAAGACATCACTAGAACAGTATTCAAGACCAAGGACCAATGGTATTAACGCAATTACAGTTCGTGAAGGAGACGAATTACTAGAGGCCAAACTCACGACTGGACTTTCGCAAGTTGTTTTAGCGGTTAAGTCTGGAAAGGCCATTCGTTTTGAAGAAAGCAAGACCCGTCCAATGGGAAGAAATGCATCCGGTGTAAGAGGTATCTCTCTAAAGGATGCACACGATGAAGTCATTGGCATGGTTACTGTAAATGATTTAGACTCTGACATTTTGGTTGTTTCCGAGCATGGCTATGGAAAGCGCTCCAATTTGGACGACTATCGCATAACCAACCGTGGCGGAAAAGGGGTAAAGACCCTTTCTTTAACGGATAAAACGGGTAATTTGGTTGCGATTAAAAACGTTAATGATGGAGATGACTTGATGATTATCAACCGCTCAGGTATTGCCATACGATTGGGTGTAGATACCCTTCGTGTCATGGGACGAGCCACACAAGGTGTTCGTCTGATTAATATCAAAGGCGACGATTCAATTGCTGCCGTTGCCAAGGTGATGAATGACGATGATGAGATTCAAGATGTAGATGACATTGATGTAACTTTAGAAGATAACGATAATTCATAAACTACTTAATATGAAATTTTATTCCCAAGTGCTTCTAGCTGCCCTAATTTCTTTTTCGGCTGTGGCACAAAAAAAGGAGCTTAAAGCTGCACAAAAGCTTGTTGATGCAAGCCTGTACGAAAAGGCACTCGTAGCCTTAGATGAAATGAAACCCCTGATCGATAGCGCAGAGGCAAAATACAGTTCACACTATTATTATTTACTTGGCCTCTCTAAGCAGAAAACAAAAGCTTTTGATGAAGCCATTGCTGCTTTTGACAAGGTCAACTCTATTGAGAAAAGTGCTAGCCTTAAAAAGTACTCTTCCCTTACAGAAAACAATGTTCCAAGCTTAACAAATGACTTGATTAACGAAGCGGTTGATTTGAATAGCAAAAACGAATATTTAGCTGCCTCAACGTTATTGTATACTGCATACGAACTAGATGCTGAAAATAACATAGACTATTTATACTTTGCGGCCTCAAGTGCTGTTAATGCTGGAGATTATGACACCTCTTTGGCTTATTACACAAAACTTAAGGATCTCAACTATGAGGGGCGAAAGAAAGTTTATTACGCTACCGAAGTTTCTACTGGTGATGAGATAGAGGTTCCTGACGCAGCTACCTTCGAGATTTACAAGAAATCCAAAGATTTTAAGGATTTGCGCGAAGATTTAACCCCATCCAGACGCCCGGAAATTGTTAAGAATATTGCGTTGATATATGTACAAAAAGGGGACAATGAAGCTGCTATGCAAGCTGTAAAAGATGCTCGATCTGTATCGCCTAAGGATGTAAGCTTAATTCTTACCGAAGCTGATTTGTATAACAAAATTGGTGACGAGGCTCGATTTGCTGCGCTTATGGAAGAAGCCATAGCACAGGATCCAAACAATGCAGTATTGTACTATAATTTAGGAGTTGTGAACGGAAATAAAGGCAACCGCGATGCAGCAATTTCGTATTACAAAAAGGCAATGGAATTGGACCCTGCTTATGAGCCCACCTATCTTAATTTGGCATCAATAATTTTAGAGGGAGAGGCAGATATCGTAGAACAGATGAATGCCTTGGGAAATTCAGCTGCTGAAAACAGAAAATACGACGTCCTAAAGCAGAAGCGAGAAGGTATTTTCCTAGAAGCTGTACCTTATTTAGAAAAGCTGGTTTCTATTAACCCTAAAAATACTGATGCGTTGACCACGCTGAAAAATATTTTTGGTACAATCGGAGATACCGCAAATTTTAAGAAATACAGAAATATGTTAGACAATCTCTAGACTTGTTTTTTGAAAAATATAAACCTCGCCTTGGTGGGGTTTTTTTATACAATGGATTTGATGAGTCTTAATTGGTACGTATGTGTATTTTTAGCAACATTGAAGATACCTGTTTGATCTAGACGATCAACGCGTACTTGTCCAGCCGCATGGATGATGTAGTTGTTCTCAAGCACAATTCCAACATGTATAATATGGCCATCTTCGTCATCAAAGAAAGCCAAATCGCCAGGCTCGGACTCTTCTATAAAACTAAGCACCTCTCCAAGTGTTGATTGCTCTGTTGCTGTTCTAGGCAACATCAGTCCGCAAAGCTTGTAAACGATTTGTGTAAAACCTGCTTCATCAATACCAAAGGGAGATTTTCCGCCCTTTCTATAGGGGGTATTCAGAAACCTAAAGGCAGTTTGGGGAATGCTTTTCTTTTGAACAGAGCCGCCCGAGGTCTGCCCTTCAAATCGATGACCTAAAAAGACGCAGTTCTGGATGGTGCTTCCAATTGAAACGGGGAATAGTATGGCGTTGTCTTTTAAAATAAACTCAACTAAATCAACCGCCGTTTTGGGTTCTTGCTCGGATAGTTTGGCAAACTCTTCACTTGTTAAATCGGTAAATTGTGCATTGTCAATCCACCCCATAGCACCGTCTGCAAGCTTGATGTTGCTCCATTTTTTTTTGGTTCCAATGACCTCAAATAACTCCCCATATAACACCTCACTTACTAGCGGTGCATCAAATTGAGCAGCTTCTCGTAGCGGAACTAAACTCAACCCACAAATGCCATACGTCATAGTTCAAAAATAAAGATAAAATGAAGACCGTGTTGCTGTCTGTTGAAAAGTGGTATTTTTGTTTAAATCTTTTTTATGTCGCTCTTTTATAGATTTCAAGCTATACTCTATAAAATACTGCTTTTCTTGTTTGTGGTAGGTGTGGTAGTATACCTCCTTCCAAGGGCGGGTAGCTTCCAATATGAAATACAAGCGGGTAAGCCTTGGCAATATGAAACTCTTTTGGCACCCTATGATTTTCCCATTCAAAAAACAGCAGATGAGTTAGAAGAAGAACGGACACGCTTAAAAGCAAATATTCCACGCTACTTTTCGGTAGATCAAGAGGTATTGCCAGCCGTCTTTGATGCTTTTGACCAATACGTCGCTGCGCTTCCTGCCAACGAAGCATCAAATGCTCTTTTTGTCAATTGGCGCACGACAATCGAAGCCATGTATACTATTGGTGTGGTGTCGTTTTCTGAGACCCTTTTTGAAGAAGAGATTGCACTGGTAAATAACACGAGAAAAAAGACGATTAAACTTACCGACTTATATGCTGATATAGACGTTAAAAATGAATTGGAAAATCAATTGATTGAAGCAGGAACAGGTATTTTATCTGATGCCAGTATGCAGTATCTGCTCTCTTTGATAACGCCCAATGTTTCGTATGATGAAACCTTAACTGCACAATTTCGTTCGGAAGCCCTTGCAGGGATAGTGTCCATTCGTGGATTGGTTACTAAAGGAACGCGAATCATCGCAAAAGGTGAGGTGGTTGAAGGGGAAAAGCTAAAAATATTACAGTCGCTTCAGCTTGAATATGAGTCTCAAACTTGGACTCAGACTAATACGGCTTGGATTATTTTAGGGTATACATTATTGGTTAGTGTCCCTGTTTTACTTCTTTTTGTGTTCTTGTGGCGCACACGACCCTTGGTCTTTGAAAACAACAAGCGCATTACCTTTTTGTGTGTTATCATATTGTTGATGGTCTTACTGACAAAAACAGTTGTGGATGTAAATCCGTTATATGTTTACGCGGTGCCTATATGTATGCTGCCCTTACTTTTGCGTACTTTTTTTGACACCCGAATTGCGCTATTTTCTTTGATGATTGCTCTATTTCTTCTTGCTTTTTTGGTTCCCAATAGCTTTGAATTTATGTTTTTACAGATGATGGCTGGTATTTTGGCATCCCTTACCGTCAATGACCTGTACCGTCGCGCAAAACTGTTTATTTCTGTAGGACTTATAGTGGGATTGTATGTTGTCTCTTATATTGCCTTTACCCTAATTCACGACGGGAATTTGAATCAGTTATCCTATGATGTATTACTGCTTTTTGTAGTGAATGGTTTAGCTATTTTATTTGTACAACCGCTTATTTATATTTTTGAAAAGGTATTTGGTTTGGTGTCAGATGCTTCCCTGTTGGAACTCTCAGATACGAACAGTAAACTCCTTCGTGAACTGGCTGATAAAGCCCCCGGAACATTTCAACATTCTTTGCAAGTGGCCAATATAGCCGAAGCTGCTGCCAATGCTATTGATGCCAATACATTACTCACTAGGGTAGGTGCCTTGTATCACGATATAGGAAAAATGAAAAATCCGGTTTTCTTTAGTGAAAATCAAGCTTCTTATAGTCCACATGATGATCTTTCTTCTGAAGTAAGTGCTAAAATTATCATTGAGCATGTGCTGCATGGGATTACACTTGCTAGAAAGGCTAAGCTACCAGATAGAGTAGTTGACTTTATACGCACGCATCATGGCACAACAACCGTGCTTTATTTTTATCAACAGGCGAAACAGAATAACGATGAGGTAGCTATTGAACAATTTCAATATCCTGGCCCAAAGCCCTTTTCAAAGGAAACGGCTATTGTTATGATTTCAGATGGCGTAGAGGCAGCATCAAAAAGTTTAAAAGAACCCACAGCAGAGAAAATCAATGCCTTTGTAGATAAGATTGTACAGCGCCTAATGGATGAGAAACAATTCTTAGCGGCTGACATTACCCTTCGTGAGATTGAAACAATTAAAAAAGTATTGGTTGAGAAGCTCATCAGTAGCTATCACTTGCGCGTTGCGTATCCCGAATAATAGCTTCAGTCGCACTTTATTCTTATTGTGCGGTTTATCCGTGATCGCGCTAGGATTAGTTTATGATCCTAAGAAATCTCCGCTTTGAAAATCGACAAAAGAAACAGCAGCTTCATCCAAATAAAAAAGCAAGCTATTTATTTGAGCTTGCTTAATTTCAACTTTTTTGTTGATTTATTCGTGATCGCGCTAGGATTCGAACCTAGGACCGTCTGCTTAGAAGGCAGATGCTCTATCCAGCTGAGCTACGCGACCTAATTTTCGCTAGTTAACTTCAAAGCTTTTTGAAAGTTCTAAAAGAATTCCAAAAAGCTTGAGTTAAGTTGCGGAGAGACTGGGATTCGAACCCAGGCAACACTTACGCGTTGACAGATTAGCAATCTGCTCCATTACCACTCTGGCACCTCTCCTTTAAAGTAATAAAGCGCCGGCAAAAATACGTTATCATAAGCAATCCGCCAACTAATTATCGCGTTGGTCAAAATCTTCTTTTTCTTTTTGACGAATTCGGTTGATAACAGCAATTATTACAGCAGCAATAACAGCAATCCAAATAATACGATTCATCTAGTTTATTTTAACAGCAGTACCAAATGCAAGAATCTCAGAAGCCCCTTGGGAAACAACAGAGGTTGTAAATCGAACATTTACCACAGCATCAGCATCCATACGGTTTGCGTCGTCTATCATGCGTTTTAAGGCTTGTTCGCGCGCATCTGCTTGTAGTTTGGTGTACTCTTCAATTTCACCCCCTACGATATTTTTGATTGAAGCAAAAATATCTCTTCCAATGTTGCGGGAACGAACCGTACTGCCTCGTGCCATGCCTAAAGATTCAACAATTTTTTTTCCAGCTATGGTTTCAGTAGTTACGTATAGCATAATTACATGTTTTTAGTTAAAGCATTTACTATTCTATTTTCACTGAAAAACTCACTCAAAATCACTTTTAGAACCGTATACATAGGTACCGCTAAAAGCATGCCTATTGGTCCAGCCAACAGACCAGCTAAAATGATTATAAGAAATATTTCAAGGGGGTGTGATTTAACACTTTTTGAAAAAATATAAGGCTGTGAAAAGAAGTTGTCTACGAGTTGACCGATTACAAAACCGATAAACACATAAATGGTTTTAGGTACGATTACACTGGCGATGTCTGCATCAAGATTACTCACCATGGTAAGAATAATCATTAAAACGGCGCCTGCTAGGGGGCCTATGTAAGGAATGATATTAAACAAAGCACAGATAAGTGCAATAGTCAATGCATTTGGAATACCAAAAATCAGCAGAACACCAGAGTAAAACAAGAACAAGATGGTTATTTGCAGCAGGATACCAGAAAAATATCGAGATAATAAGTTAACAACTCGGGAAAAAGAACGCTCTATACGTTCCTTTTTGTCGTCAGCAAATACGAGTAAAATACTTCTCAATAACAACGAACTGTCTTTTAGCAAAAAGAAACTGATAAATAAAACAGAAAATAACGCAATAGTAAATCCGCCTAAAAATCCTAAAAACCCATTTAAAAGATTGGGAAGGAAGCTAAAGTCAACTTTAGATAACAGGTCTTTAATGTTTTCTGTGAGATTTATATCGTATTTCTCAAAATACATACCTAAGTCTGAAACCAACCTGAGTAAATCGGCTTCCCATTGGTCTATCTGTAGTAAGGATAAGTTTTGTGCTTGCGTGGTAATTACCGGCACAACCATTGATCCAAGCCCAAGAATAAGTAACAATAACACCAAGAGCGTAACAACAGTCGCAAGGGTATTTTTAAATTTAAGTATCCTCATAAAAAACCCCTTAATGGGCTGACCTACAAGTGAGACAACAATTGCCAAAAACACATAGCCTAAAAGAGACTGTGCCATCATGACAAGATTAAACAGTGCTACAAGGCCCACTATGATAAGAAAGGCTTGGACTATTCCGCGCGTAAGATTATTTGCATTCACATTTCTAAGGTAAAAAAATATTATGGATTCATAAGCAATGCGGTGTGCAATGCTGCTAATGCAGCTGTTTCTGTTCGTAACCTATTACTGCCAAGATGTACAGCTGTAATATTTTGATCATTTGCCCACGCTATTTCGTTTTTGGAAAAATCTCCCTCTGGACCTATGAGTATGCTGCAGTTGGCTTGTCCATTAACCACATCTTTTAAGCTTTTTTTCGGGCTGTCTTCACAGTGTGCCATAAAGGCTGGCTTCTTAATTTCTAATTCTTTAAGTGGTGTTAAAGGCGCTAGTATAGGCATGTAGGCGCGTAGGGATTGCTTTAATGCTGCGTGAATAAGCTTTTCACAGCGTTCGTGCTTGATGTGTTTCCTTTCACTTCTGTCACATAATACAGGCGTAATTTTATAAACACCAAGTTCTGTGGCTTTTTCCAGAAACCACTCAAATCTACTTATGTTCTTGGTGGGAGCAACAATCATGTGGATGACAGTTTTGGGCGCTGGAATAGTTTTGATTTCTAAAAGCTTGACAACACAACTTTTCGGAGAAACCAAATGCAGTTTTGCTGTTATAAGTTGCCCTTTTCCGTTAGTTAGGTTTAATATATCACCTACATTTTTACGTAGCACTTTGGCTACGTGTTTACTTTCAACTTCGTTGAAAATATAGCGTTCTGTTGTTAGGTCTATATTGGGTGTGAAGAATTGCTGCATCAGATCGATATTCTTGCTTTTGGTTCACTTGATAGGCCGTCAAATACACCTTCTTTATGTTTTAAATAGCCCGCCATGGCAATCATGGCAGCATTGTCAGTGGTGTAGGGCAGCGGGGGCAGATACAAGGCAATATCACACGCTTCAAGTGCTTTACGCAAACCACTGTTAGCGGAGACACCACCTCCCAAAACAACTTGTTTAAGACCTGTTTGTTTAACGGCTGTTTTTACTTTTTCAACCAAGATGGATACGATAGCCGCTTGAATAGAGGCACATAAATCATGGAGGTTATTTTTAATAAAATTCGAGTCTTTGTCTTGTGCCGATCTTAAGAAGTATAATACACTTGTTTTAAGGCCACTAAAGCTAAAATTTAAATCGGCTACCGTTGGCTTGCCAAAAGTAAATTTTGCGGTGCCAAGTGCGGCGTATTTGTCTATGATAGGTCCGGCAGGGTAGGGCAATCCTAGCATTTTGCCTGTTTTATCAAAAGCTTCACCAGCAGCATCGTCGAGAGTTTCACCCAATACATCAAAAGAGGAAGCATTTTCAACGCGCACTAGCTGCGTATGCCCACCAGAAACGGTTAATCCTAAAAATGGAAAATGAGGCGTAGGAAAGGCATCGTCAATAAAATGCACCAATAAATGCGCCTGCATGTGGTGAACAGCAACAAGAGGAATGTTTAGAGCAAGAGAAAGCGATTTTGCAAAAGCATTTCCCACAAGCAGCGATCCAAGAAGGCCAGGGCCTTGCGTATAGGCTACTGCGGTTAGGTCTTTTTTGTCGATATTTGCTTTTGACAGTGAAGTTTCTACAACAGCGACAATGCGTTCCACGTGCGCTCTCGATGCTAATTCCGGAATTACACCACCGTAATTTTCGTGTTCGAGCTGTTGCGAAACGACGTTGGCACGTAATTTGCCATCGACAAGCACCGCAGCTGCTGTGTCGTCGCAAGAAGTTTCAATACCTAAAATGATAGTTGCCAAAATAAATATATATTCACAAAATTAACACTTTGGAAAAGAAGCCTCCCATAAAAAAGAAAATAAGAAGCATCATTGCTGCTGTTTTACTTTTTATGTTGTTGATTGTGTTTGTTTTAATGCTTCCAGTAACGCAAACTTATTTTGGACAACGCTTTGCTAAAAGTATTCATGACCGCTTCGGCACCAATATTGAAATCAGCAGCATACAAGTTTCTCCTTTTGGATATGTTAAACTTCACGACATATTGGCTTATGACCATAAGCAAGACACACTCCTTTATGCGGGCTATCTTCGTTTAAATACCCTCCGTCTAGGCGCCATCTTGCAGGGTGAAAATGAGATAGGAAATGTTTTTTTAAAAGATGTAGTGTTTAATAGCACCATCTATGAAAACGAAAGCAAGTCTAATGTAAACCAGTTTTTTAATCGCTTTATCAAGGAAAAACACACCAAAAGTAAAACTGAAATTGTGGCGGCTTCCATCAGTTTGGTAGACGCTTCCGTGGTTATTCAAAATCAAAATAAAAGCAAGGATAGCGCACAGCGATTTACGGCGCTTAATGCTGATATTCAAAACTTTCGAATAGTTGGAGACGTAATTAGTGCAGATATACAACAGCTTAATACCCAAACAAATTGGCATGATACAGCCCTGACCTCACTAGCTGGAACGTATCAATTTTCACCAACCCAAATGAAGTTGGAAAATGCAGTTATTCAAACGAAAGAAAGTGTGCTTGATGTGGACATCCGGCTAACTTACCCTAAAGGTGGATTAAAAGATTTTGTAGATAAAGTGAGCTTAAATATTGATCTTCAGCCCTCATCAATGGGTTCATCGGATTTAATAAAAATCATGCCAAATTGGAAGGGTCAATTTGTTGAAATAAAAGGAACTATTGATGGTCCCGTTTATGATTTTGCCACAAAAGGTGTTCAAATTAGGCATCAAAGTACTACTGTCAATTTTGATGGAAAAATCAAAAACATCTTGGATGAGGATACGAGGTCTTTAGAAGTTGACTTAAAGATAGATGCGGCTGAAAATACGGCTTCCATTCCTTTTGCGCTGTCCGCTGAAGTCAGTGAGTTTTTAATGCGTTTGGATGACTTTTCTACTGATGCTAAAGTGATACTTCATGATAAGTTGTGGAATGTAAAGGCTGACCTAAAAACAGCCCTCGGACGCATGCAAAGCAATGCCTCCTTTGCTCTTGATTCAAAAGTAAGCGACTTTTCTATTAATCTTGCTTCGGATGATTTTGATATTGGCAAACTTACAGCTGTGCCAACAATTGGTCGCACTGGACTTGGTGTGGTCGTTTCTGGAAATGGTTTTGATATGTCAAACTTGAAAGCGGCAATTGAAGGGAAGCTTACCAATTTTAACTACCGCGAATACAGCTACGATACCTTGGCAATTGAAGGAACCATTAACCCAAAATTCTTTTTGGGGAATATGCATATCCAAGATGAATCTATTGTCATTGATTTAAATGGACAGGTGGATTATGCCTCTGATATGAGGAACTTTTCATTCAACACTGAAATTCAACAACTTGATTTTAAGGCTTTAGGGTGGCTGCCCAATGGCATTGACGGTATTTTTTCTGGCTCTGTTGATTTGGCATTGCAAGGCAATAACATTGACGAAATGATTGGGGATTTATACATTGATGAGGGTACACTTATAACACCCGGCCAAACCTACTCGTTCTCATCGCTGTCTGCACAATCTAGGCTTACAAATGGACTTCGGGTATTAAATATAAATTCTGATGACGTGGCCACAGGTTTAGTGATTGGAAATTTTAAGCCTTCAGAAATGGGGGTAATTGCTAAAAACGCCTTGGGCAGTCAATTTAAGCGTTACAAGCCTCTTCATATGTCTCCAAACCAGCACGTCGATTTTAATTTCAACTTACGCGGAAAGATTGCATCTGCTCTTTTCGGAGGCGTTGTTTCATTGGATGACAATACATTTATCAAAGGAAGTATTAAGCCAAGTGATTCTCTCTTTAAACTTGAAGTTCGCGCGCCAAGTATCGCTGTAAACAATACCCAGTTAAATGGCTTATCCTTAAAGATTGACACCAAACAACCCATCTATCATTCAAATATTCGTATAGATGAAATAGCTACACCCAAAGCCAAATTATATGATGTTGAATGGATCAATGCCCAGGTTTCAGATAAGTTGTATGGTCGCATTGAATTTGGCGCTGCCAAAGAAGCAAAAGACATTAATATCATCAATACCGCATTTACCATTAATGATTCTGCCCAAGCAATTTTAGAAATTCAAGATGTAGCCCTTTTCTTTAACAACAATCGCTGGACCATTGATAAGCAATATGGCAGTCCCACCTTGACCGCAACAAGTACTAGCGATTTTGCTTTTAGTAATCTAAATTTTATGACAGAAAATTCTGCTATCACTGCCAATGCAAGTCAAAACGGAAACGATTCTTTTGCTGTTGATGTAAAATTTTCAAATGTGTATTTGAGGGATCTATTGTCTTTTCAAAAAGACAGGTGGGAGGGAACCCTAAATGGATTTCTCAATATCCGCCAGTCTTCTTCTGGTTTTGGAGGGAATTCAAGTTTGCGCATGACAGATTTAGCTTTAAATGGTGTATCCCTTGGACAAGCTGATCTTAAGCTGCAATCAAACAAAGAAAATCAAGATTATCAATTGGCCTTACAAATATCAGATGATGGAAAAGAGGCTTTGCTTGCTACTGGAACTATTGGGATACAGAACGCCATTCCTACTTGGGATATTGATGTGGCTTTTTCAGACTATAACATGTCGTTAATTGCAGGTTTGACAAATGATGTCTTTTCGCCTTTTCGTGGAAAAGCCAACGGAAACCTACAGTTGTCTTCCACAGCGGGCAAAATCATTCCCAAAGGGGAGTTTGTTGTTGATGAGCTGACGTTGGGTGTGCCTTATTTAAACACCCTATACAACTTTACAGCTGCTGTTCCCTTTCGATTTAGTGAGGACTTAATACGCATAAACACTTCTCCCTTTAGTTCAGGTGATGATCAAACAGCTCAACTCACAGGTGTGCTAACCCATCAGTCTTTTTCCAATTGGGGATTGGACATGAACATAAATGCCACACAACTTGAAGTGCTCAATACACCCTTTACGGAAGAATCGTTGTATTACGGCAATGCCTATTTTAAGGGAGACGCTCATCTCTACGGCGCTTTCTCAAACATGCAGATAGACGTTGTGGGTGAAACTGCAACGGGAACCAGTATATTTATTCCAATTCAATATGATACTAAAATTGGTGACGTTTCTTTCATCAATTTTATAGATAAGCAAGTTGAAGAAGGACTTGAAACAGTACAACTCAATACCGTAAAAGGCTTGCAATTGAACTTTGAATTGGATGTTACGCCAGAAGCAGAAGTTGAAATTGTCGTTGATCCCGAAACAAAAAGTTTTTTGCGTGGTCGTGGCGCAGGGAGTATCCTAATGGAAATAGATACAGCGGGGTCGTTTGCTATGTGGGGGGACTTTATTGCCTTTGAAGGAATATACAACTTCAAGAATCTAGGACTCATTGACAAAACATTTCGTTTGGAACCAGGAGGTGTTATTTTCTGGGAGGGTGATCCGTATGGTGCTCAAATTAATATGCAGGCCATCTATGAGGTTCCAGGTGGTGCTAATCCTGCAGTGCTTTTGGAGGGTGATAACATCAGTCAAAAAATCCCTACAGACGTTTCCATTACCTTGTTTGGAAACCTGCTTAACCCTGAAACTCCAACGTTTGAGATTAATTTCCCAAACGCTTCAGGCGTCGTTAGAAACGAATTAAACTACAGGCTCAACGATGAAGAAAGAAGACAGCTTCAAGCCATTTCGTTGCTCTCACAGGGCAGTTTTATCAATGAAGTTTCGTTAGCGGCAATTTCTAGCCAAACCCTAACAACCAATCTTTTTGAAAAGGCATCTGGAATTTTTGATAATATTTTTACCAATGAAAACGACAAGTTGAATTTGGGTATTGATTACCTTCAAGGCGATCGCAATGCTGCTGTTTCCATTAAAAACCGCGATAGACTAGGGGTGAGTTTGTCAACTAATATTAATGAGCGCATTCTAATTGACGGGAAAGTAGGGGTGCCTGTTGGCAATGAAGAGGAGACCATGATTATTGGAAATGTTAAACTCGAATTCTTACTTAATAAGAAGGGAGACCTCCGTGCGCGTGTGTTTAATAAGGAAAATGAATTCCAATATTTTGGTGACGATTTGGGCTATACGCAAGGTATTGGAGTTGGTTATCAAGTTCGTTTCGATTCTTTCCAAGAGCTTGTCAGTAAAATTTTTAACAAAAAAGACAACATTAAACCTTAAATCATTAGGTTAAAATGAGAGATTATTCGTTAATTTGCACAGCAATTTAAACGATGAACTCTACAGATTCAGCTGACGTCAAAATTTCAAACATTGCCGTACTCACTTCAGGAGGCGATGCACCCGGTATGAATGCCGCCATCAGGTCGGTAGTGCGTTCCGCAGCTTTTTACAAACTTAATTGCTTTGGTGTTTACAGAGGCTATGAGGGGATGATAGAAGGTAGTATAAAGCCTTTGGGACCAAGAAGCGTGAACAATATCATCAATAAGGGTGGTACTATACTTAAGTCTGCGCGCTCTAGCGAATTTAGAACTAAAGAAGGTCGTAAAAAAGCATTTGCCAACTTACAGCAAAAAAATATTGACGCACTAGTAGTTATTGGGGGCGATGGAAGTTTTACTGGAGGCTTAATTTTTCAACAAGAATTTGGTATTCCTGTTATTGGAATTCCTGGTACTATTGACAACGATATTTACGGTACTTCTCATACACTAGGTTATGACACTGCTATGAATACTGTTGTTGAAGCAGTAGATAAAATTAGAGATACCGCCATTTCTCACAACCGCTTATTCTTTGTAGAAGTAATGGGGCGTGACGCAGGCCATATAGCCTTGAACTCTGGTATTGGCGCTGGCGCTGAAGAAATCCTTATTCCAGAAGAAGATATGGGATTAGATCGTTTGTTAGAATCGCTCAAACGCTCAAAAAAATCTGGAAAACTCTCTAGTATTGTTATGGTAGCAGAGGGTGATAAAATTGGAAAAAACGTTTTTGAATTAGCCGAATATATAGAGGAAAACCTTCCTAACTATGAGGTACGGGTCTCTGTGCTTGGCCACATGCAACGCGGAGGTGCTCCAAGTTGTTTTGATCGTGTGCTAGCCAGCAGAATGGGACTTAGAGCCGTTGAAGAATTGCGCAAGGGTACATCTGGCTATATGGTTGGAATCGGTGACGGAAAAATGATATTAACCCCTTTAGAAAAAGCAATCAAAGGGAAATCTAAAATTGATAACGAGCTTGTTCGTGTATCAGAAATAATGAGACTTTAAATTTAAAAATTAAATTACTATGGCAAACCTAAAAATTGGAATTAATGGATTTGGAAGAATCGGTAGAATGGTCTTTCGTGCATCACTTAAAAGAAACGATATTGATATCGTTGCAATAAACGATCTTTTAGATGTTGAACACCTCGCATATCTATTAAAATACGATTCGGTTCACGGTACAGTAGATGCAAGTGTTGAAATAGCAGATGGCCACCTTGTTGTTGACGGAAAAACAGTCCGTATTACAGCAGAACGCGATCCGAAAAACTTACAATGGGACGCCATTGGTGCTGATGTTGTTGCCGAGTGTACAGGTATTTTTACCACTTTGGACATGGCTCAATCTCACATAGACGGCGGTGCAAAAAAAGTAGTTATTTCGGCGCCTTCAAAAGACGCGCCTATGTTTGTTATGGGTGTT
>Ga0228669_1000338_pt1 | contig 26754 bp, 21 predicted proteins | sample 84DmetaG_FD_182700 | JGI IMG/M metagenome (GOLD analysis project Ga0228669, IMG submission 182700) | Seawater microbial communities from Monterey Bay, California, United States - 84D | ecosystem: Environmental > Aquatic > Marine > Coastal | place: USA: California | collected 2016-10-11 | reverse complement strand
TCAAAAACAGTTGAAATATTATCTGAAATTAATAAACTCTAGACCAAGAAAAAGATTACATTATTTATCTCCGATTGAAGTATTTTTTAATAATACATAATAGTCGGATTTCACTTTAGAATCTATCTATTTTAACAATTTCAATACCTGCTTCCTTAACTCAGGGGCATAACCTTTTAGAAAATCAAGAGTCTCATTATGAAAATGAGCTGCTGAAGTAGTTTCTCTCACTTTATAACCATTCTTATAAATATCACGTAAATCTTTTGGAATAATATTTTCATCAAATTTGTATCAATATATATCATACTGATTTTTAATCTTCTCTATTAGCTCAAGACATCACTCCCTTGTTCTTTCTAATTTTCTATAATGGTTATATAGTGACAGAGTACTGATTTTACATTCTAATGCAGCAGCAGTAGCAGCAAGAAACTTCCAAGGAGATGCCGTTTCAGAAACAAGTGCTGGAGTATCGTAATCCTTATATGTATTCCTGAATTCCTCTAATCATTTGACTGCATTTGCAGTATGAGGACAAATCAGCCTTCCGGTTTCCTTGAATACTTTTTGAACAGTACTCAGTTCATCCTCAGATTCCACTCTATAACAATGTATATTTAGTTTTTCTTTTAAAATACTTCTTTCATCCTTACTGAACACCACCTCTTTTCAACTAAAAAAGTCATCACTTATTTTCTTTGCTCTTTCTGATCAAAAAGCATAAGAGAACAGTCGAATCATATTATTTGGATATTCAATAATCATAGAAACTGAAGCCTGATGAACAGAGTTTCAAACTTCTTTCTGAAACCTTCCAGTTTCAAATATTTTATAAAATGTATCATTTCTATTACAAGTCACAATAGTTGGACCATCAATTTTTCATAAAAGCCTTGCCTGGAGAGCACCATAGACATGTCAACCATTTCCACTTGGAATAACTTCAATTATTTCTTCTCATTGTTTTATAATTCACTTTGCTTTTGCCTGTAATAATCAGTATGTATGATATATCATCTGACCATCTATTCTCCCAGGATTAATAGAATTAAAACTTCCAGAGCTTACTTCTATTTCAAAGCCATATTCAGTTATCAAATCACTAAACTCATCAGTAATTACTTTCACTAATTCCTCCTTATATTCATCTGTATTTCAAGAAATCATTGATGTTTGAATATCAGAAAACCCCTCCTTCATAGGAAGAGCTAAAACATTTCACTTCAGAATAGCCATTTGTCCTATCTGACCGTTCGTTGATTCATTCGCTGGGAGTCAAATTATATTTACTATGAAAGGCTTTCCTTCAACTCATTTTCATCCAGCAGGACCAGTATCTCAACTCGTAGAAGTAAGGTTTACCAAGAACCTCAATTTTTGTCATTTTTCTCAATTTTTTGCTTTTTCAACAGCTACCTTATTTTCCTCAGATACTATAGTACTTGTCAATCCTGTGAGCATTTGCAATGCAAGATCTTTAAATGCATCTGTTGGACCATAAGACTCATTAAGCAAATACGTATTCTCAGATAATCCTTCAATCGGTACAATAAGATCATGTGAAAAGTTATCTAAATTTCAAACTATAGTTTCAATCTGTTTTTTTGTAAAACCAGTTTCAAGAGATAACCAAAGGTCAACAAATACTTCTTTTACGAGCTGCTTAGTATTATCAGAATCGAGAGCTGACCTTACTTTTCATTCTAACTCTTTTAATTTTTCATTACTCAAACAGTCTTTTAAACTCCCTGGAAGACGAAACCAAAGTCACCCATCATCTGGTTTTGCGTGTGTTAACGCATATTTATAATCTTTTCACCCATCGTAATTAAAAGTAGTTCCTATATTTCACATATACTGTATTTTTATAAATATTAAATAATTACCCCTCTTTCTTCAAGATAACTTCTTGAGTAGGAAATGCCATTTCAATACCAGCTACTTTAAAGCTTTTCTTAATTTCTAAATTAATTTGTTCTTTTTGCTTTAAATATAGTAAATAATCCTCATTAATAAGTGAAAAATAAGTAACATCAATATTAAGTGAGAAGTCTCAAAACATATCAAAATGAACTCTATAGTTTGATATGTTTCCGTCTTGAATATGATTTTCTAAAATTTGTTCTATAAGCATTACTCATTCTTCCATCTTTTCAAGAGTCGTTCCATATACTACTCAAATACTTGCATCTGTTCTTCTATTTTTTCTTACACTAAAATTTTCAACATTATTTGAAATAATTACTTCGTTTGGTATCATAACTTGATGTCATCACCTATCAACCACTGTTAAATAAGAAAGTCCTATATCTTTTACCGTACCATTAATTCAATTCACGGTAATAAAGTCTCAAATATCAAATGGTTTATTAAGAAGTATTGCAATGGCTCCAAACATATTTGCAATACTCTTTTGAGCAGCAAAAGCTATAGCCAAACCTCAGATTCAAGCACCCGCAACTAATGCACTCACATTATATCAAAGATTTCCTATAATCATTATAATTCAAACAACCCATATTAAAGCAACAATAACCTTATTTACAAATGGAAGAAGGTTTTTGCTGATTTTTTTTAGTTTACTCGATTCTACTAAATCGTGTTGAAAAAAAGTATTCACAAAGCTACTTGAAAAAAATAAGAAAATTACAAGAATAGCAATAGAGTATAACTTATTAGCTATCACGTCCAAAGTATCTGGTAAAATAGCAAGATATGAAAATATGTAAAATGCAACTACATATTTTGTTATAGATATAATCTTTACTAAAAATTCTCATAAAAAAAGGAATTTGTAATTATGCTTGAAAACTTTTGAAAATATTTTTTCTATATGCTTATTAACCAGATTAATAAGTCATAAGAAAGTAAAAACTCATATAAGTGCCGTTAAATAAGAGAGAACAATACTTGAGTAGTGAACATGACTTTCCACATAGTTTGAAAAGATAGAGTAATAGTCTGAGTTATAGAAAAAGAAATATACAATTCAAGTAAATAAGTATAATATATTTTTAAAAGTTCTCTTCATAATTTCATATTAAAAAATAAACGAGATCAGTATACTCCTCTCGTTTATAAAATCAAAACATTAGGCAACTTTTCTTATCAAGCTAAAATCACCAGGATTTTCATCCATATTAACCCATACTTCGTATCATCAACCATGAGCCGTCTCAACTTCTTCAGATATCTCTTTATTAAACTCTACTTTTTCAGTAAAGGTAGTATTCGCCTTATTAATTCAATGGTTAATTTTTGTTTTATATATTTTTTCAATTTTTGATTCCATTATTCATTTTGGAGTAACTATTTCTATTGCATCTCAAATATCAAAATTATTTTTCACTTCTACTCTTACTACTTTATTCTCTTCATCATATTCTCTGAGTATTCATAAAAATGACTTGGTACCATAGCTTCCATTTCTTTCATAGAATTGAGCATTCGCATTTGGATTTCCAGCGAGAAAACCAGGTATATATCATCTATTAGCAATCCCGAAAAGCTCAGCAGAGAGTCTTTCAGAATCATATTCTTCTCATTTTTCAACAGCATCTAATGCTTCTTTATAAGCAATTCATACAGAAGCAAGATAATTTACTGTTTTATTTCTTCATTCAACCTTGAACGATATAATTCCAGCATCCGTTAATTCTTGCATATAATCTATAGCACATAAGTCACGTGAGTTCATAAGGTACGTTCCATATTCATCTTCATCTATATCCATTATATCTCCTGGTCTTTCTTTTTCTTCTAGGTAAAAGTTTCAAGTTAATTCCTCATAATCTTCTGGTCTTCCAGTAACAGTTTCAAGTTCACCCTCACTTCTTTCATCTTTAAATACTTTGTATTCCCATCTACAACTATGACTACAGGTTCATTGGTTTGGATCCCTATTTGATAAATAGTTTGATATGAGGCATCTCCCTGAATAAGCCATACAGATGGCGCCGTGAACAAAAGCCTCCAGCTCCATATTAGGAACCTTTTCATGTATTTCTTTCATTTCTCTCAAGGATATTTCTCTTGAAAGAATTATTCTTTTAATTCATAATTCTGACCAAAATTGAGCCTGTGCCCAGTTCGTATTATTCGCTTGTACAGATAGATGTACTTCAACATCAGGAAATTCTTTTCTTACTATATGAATGAGTCCTGGATCAGCCATTATAAAAGCGTCCGGTCACATCTCAACCATTTTTTTAAATTGAGCCATAAATGGCTTTATTTTTACGTTATGTGCGTATATATTTGCCGTAAAGTATATCTTCTTTCATATCGAATGAGCATATTCAACTGCATCTGCAAGGGTATCCATAGTAAAAGCATTCGTCCTGGCTCTCAAAGAGAACATAGGCGCTCCAACATAACATGCATCCGCTCAATATGCATATGCAAATTTCAACTTTTCAAAATCTCATGCTGGCATGAGGAGTTCTAACTTATTTTTCATCTTTTAGATAAATATTTCTAAGTAAATTATACAATAATATTATGTGAAAAAAAATATTTATCAATAGCAAAAGGAAAATAATATAGAAAAATCCTTGAATAAAACAAAAATTCTATATAATACAACAGATTTAAAAGCAACAAGATATACTATGAAACACACTCCAAGCTACACCCTTCTCACTTTCTACAAATTCGTTCATGTAGAAGATACTCAAAATGAAGTAGAGAAACACCTATGATTCTGTCAAGATATAGGACTCAAAGGAAGAATATATATAGGGAAAGAAGGAATATCTTCAACCGTTACAGGAAACCAATGACAAATAGAAGCATATAAACTCTACCTCGATAAACACCCTCTTTTCAATAACCCAGAAGACCTAGACATAAAAGCAACTCCAGTAGACGAACACAAATTTCAAAAAATGATCGTAAAAGAAAAAGATGAAATAGTAGCACTTGGAAAAACTTATACTCCTGAAGAGATTGATGAAGCAGGGAACCGTATGAGCATTGAAGATTTTAAGGACCTCATGGAAAATGGAAATCCAGATGAGTATGCTATTCTTGATATGAGGAATAATCACGAGTATTCTCTCGGTCATTTTGAGTGAGCTATCCCAGCAAATACTCTTAACTTTAGGGAACTCGATAAACACATAGAAGAATACAAAGAACAATTCTGAGATAAAAAAATAATATCCTACTGTACTGGCTGAATACGTTGTGAGAAATCAACCGTTATGCTCCAAAAAGCTGGGCTAAAGAATATCTACCAACTCCAAGGGGGAGTAGTAAAGTATATCAACACCTACAATGATGGAAAATGGCTTGGAAACCTCTATGTTTTTGATGATAGGGTATCAGATATGGTAGGAGATGAAAATACACATACTACTATCTGAGAATGTATTTACTCTTGAATAAAAACAAATAACTGTGAAAACTGTCGTTACAGCCCATGTAATGCTCGTATCATTGCTGACCCAAAAGAATACAAAAAGCACTTTGGTTTTTGTAGCAAAGAATGTTATGAAAATGCAAAAAAAGATACTCTCGTGAAAGAAACAAACTTTGACTCTATGAATTACAAGATGGAAAGAGCAAAAGTTAAAATAAATCCTGAAGTAAAAGATGAAATATTTGAAAATATAAAAAGACACTTAGAAAAAAAACTTTCTGGCGTAGAATTTAAGCATAAAGAGAGCTTGAAAGAAGATTTTATTATGGATTAAGATTATCTTTTACAATTGACAATAAATAAAAAAATATTATATTTTTATTAAATATTATTTTTATTTATTGTCAATATATGAATTTAGACATAGTCCTAGAAAAAAGAGATCTACAAGACCAAGGTACATTTCATACTATCATAGAAGAATTTATATCACATTTAAGTGATGACTATAAAAAAACTGTTAGAACTTTTATTGAAAACATAGAGTGATCAATTACATGTGAAGATATAAACAAACAAAAAGAAGTCTATAGTAAAGCTTTTAAAACGAGACTATCCTTATTACAGAAACAAATTTCTGAGAAGATAGAAAGTTATAGATTACTCTCTTGAGCTCATGTAGGTGATATCGATAGCCAATTAAACGGTATAAAAGAAAAATGAACCCTAGATTCAGTCCACTTAAATATCTATATGAAAAAATGCTCTATAGAAAAAATAGATGATTTTTTTGAGTTTACAAAAACTACTAATTTAATCGACTCAATTACTGTAAGTACATACATAAAAAGGTGTTCTCTAAGCAAGTGAAATCAAGAGAAAATAGATGATACTTTTACTTATGCAAAAAATAACAACTTAACATCACAAGATTTTTTCAAAGCTTACATGAAAGCAAAAGTTAAAGAAAAGGATTTAGAGAAGAGTATACAAACTTTTAATGATCTTATTAAGCCTTTTCAAAGTGATTTACCAGAAATAAGGATTAATATCATAAAAAATATTTTAAAATATTTTTCAGAAGTGCAAAAAAGAAATATATTTGAATATTTGAATAGAAAAAACGCCCTTGAAGCAACATTCATAACTGCATATATAGAAAAATGTCAGCCATATATGCTAGAAGAATTTTTTAACCTTATTTCAGAAAAAGGACCTATAAATAATGAAATATCTCAAATATATGAAACAAGACTTCAAAAGTATAATGAAAATCTACTCAAAAATATTGAATGCAATAAGTCTTTCAAAAAGAACAATGAAGATACTCTTCAAAAAAATAAACAAAGTAAACCTAAGAAGTCTAAAAAAAAGTACGATATAAATACACTAGAAAAACTTTTTTGAAACAACATTGATGGTGATACTGCTAAAGATATTAATAGTAAACATGTAAAGTTATACATAGAGCAATGTAGTATTGGAAAAAGAGACCAGGTTTTTAAATTTGCAAAAGAAAACAAACTACTCAATACTGATATCGCTTCTTTTTATATAAAAAGATTTAATAAATTAAATTCGCCAATTCTGTTAGATGAAGCTTTAGATTATTTACCTGAAAATCTTACTTGACTTGCGCAAGTTGCTGGATATTTAGAATTTTGAACCGACCAAAAAAAATTAGAAAAAATCTTCCTATTTGCAAAGAAAAGAGGATTTATCAATAATCATACTCTCAATCTCTATCTAAAGAAATGTCCAAGAGATGAAATAGATGATGTTTTTAATTATTGAAAAGAAAAAGAAATAATAACTACAATAACTCTAAACATTTACATTAAGAAATGTACAGATAATAACGTAGATAATACTTTTGATTTTGCAAAAAGAAAAAACCTCATTGATAAAACAGCAATAGATATATTCATAAGTAGGTCTCAAAATAACAGGCTGGATGAAATGTTTCACTTTGCTCTATCTGAAAATATGCTTGATAAGGTAAATATAAATACCTATTTAAAAAAAGTACCATATAGAGAATTAAAGAAAACATTTGATATTGCAGTAAACAAAAATTTATTGAGCAAAGAAATAGCTACATCTTATCTAAAAAGATGTTGAGAAGAATATTTAGATGAAACTTTTAATTTTACAAAAGAAAATAATCTACTCAGTAATAAGTTTATAAACATATATCTAAAAAGAGTTTCTTTAAATAAACTTGATAAAACTTTGAATTTTGCGGAAGAAAATAATCTATCTAATAATCATACAATATGAGTGTATCTTTCTAGATGTTCTCTAGATAAACTCAATGAAAAATTTAATTCTTTAAGAAACCAGAACTCATTAAACAATATAATCGTAAATACTTATATAAATAGATGTGCAGAAAGCAAAATAGAACAAACATACATACTCGCTAACAACATGAATTTGGTTGACACAGTTACTATCTCAACTTACATAAAAAGATGACCTGAATATGCATTAGATGGACTCTTTGATGATGCAAAGAATAAGGGGCTTCTTGATATATTAACGATATGAACATATATGAAAAGATGCTCTTTAGATAAGTGCGATGAAACTCTTGATTATGCCGTAAAACACAATATTATAAATCATGTTATGATATTGACATACATGACTAGGTCTCCAGAATCAAACTTAGACAAAGCTTTGAAAATTTCCATACAAACAAATGTAATAAATGAAGCTATAATAAACAGTTATATAAGCAAGTGCTCGCTCGATAAACTAGATAAAGCATTTGAGCTTGCAAAAGAAAAGAAACTAGTAAATAAGGAAGTAGTAATGAGTTACGTAAAAAGGTGTTCAGAAGATAAGAGAGATACAGCTCTTGATTTTGCTTGGGAAAATAATATCATTGAAACTGTTAGAGTATGATGATATTAAATATTACCTCTGCAACAACTGCAAATAATTTTATAAGTTTATTTGGGTAAAGAAAGAAACACAAGTCCATAAAATACTACAAACTCTTGTAGTATTTTATATTTGTATATAATATGAGTATATATATTATTTATCAAAAAAGGAAATTATGAGCAAAGAAAATAACATAGCGTTTATAGATGGACAAAATCTACACCTATGAACCACATCTGAAAAGTGGAATATAGATTTTAAGAGATTTAGAATCTACTTAAAAGATAAATACAAAGTAAATGAAGTCTATTATTTCTTATGATTCTTATCAGAGGACCAACAAGAACTCTATACCAAACTACAAAAGAGTGGTTTTATACTCATCTTTAGAGAACACTCATCTGATTTAATTGGAAAGAAAAAGGGAAATGTAGACGTTGATATAGTTTTTGAAATAATGAGAAGAATTATAGATGAAAAAGATTTTGATAAAATAGTACTCGTTTCTGGAGATTGAGACTATATAAAGCTAGTGAAATATTTAATAGAAAAATGATTATTTAAAAAGATATTATTTCCAAGTGCAAAATATTCTTCTTTATACAAACAAATTAAAACAGAATATAGGAATAACCTTAGTATAGTAAAAAATAAGATAGAATATATCAAAAACAAAAAACATGAAAAAAAGAGGTGTCCTTAGGGACTGCCCCGTTCGGTTCCTCTTTCGTGGTAATACATAAGGTATTATATAGAAAATTAGAAAAAAAGTCAAATAAATTTTAGTAAATTACTTCTTAATTATAATCCACTATGCAAAGCTTCGAATGATTCTCTCCGAAAACAATAAAGTTCTTTTCTGACCTCAAAGAAAACAATAACAAAAAATGGTTTGATGAAAATAGGCAAACATATGAACAGTATGTAAAAAAACCTCTTAAACTCTTTTTTATTGATCTTTGAGAAAAATTACTAGAAAAAAGACCTCATCTGAATTTCGATTCGAAAAAATCTATATTCAGAATCAACAGAGATATACGATTCTCAAAAGACAAAACTCCATATAAACTATGGATGTCATTCGCACTCTGAGAAGGTCCTTATTCAAAGGCTGAAAATCCTTGATTTTATTTCTGCCTTGGTGCAAAAGACTTAGATATCTGATGAGGGAACTACTGATTTAACAAAGAAATGCTCGAGAAGTTTCGTGAAAAGATTAGCTGAGAAGAAGCTGAAAGTTTTAAGAAGATAATAAAAAATCTAGAAAAGAAATGATACGAAATAAAAGGGAAGTACTATAAAAGGTATCCAAGATGATACTCAGAGGAGTCTAAAAACTCAGATTACCTTCTCTACAATGGAATATTTATATATGAAAAATACTGAAAACCAAAAGAAATCTACTCAAAAGATTTAGTAGATTTCTGTGCGAAAAAATATGATGATTATATGGAGCTACAAGAGTGGTTAGTAAAAAATTTAATCTGATAAAAACTAATTTCTAATATAAAATCATTCAAAGAATGTAGGTTGTCTTAAATTTCTTGTACCTCAACTTGAATGGGAAACTGTTACCTCAACATAATCCGTAGTACCATTCATATATAACATAGTAGAGTTATGAACAGTTACATCTGCTGTTTGTATTTTATTTGATTCAGATATACTTGATCAATTTTTTCTGAGTCTCACTAAACTATATCCAGCAGTCATGTCATCAAACATAGTATTGGAATGAAAGTAATAATATCAAGGTTTTTGTGGTGTATACCTATAATTAGTACTACTATCAAACCAATCATGAGTATCAAAATCTTCTTGGTTAAATTGAATCTTTGTATCAGTTACGTTATTTATACTTTGAGAGCTGTTTATACGAACTTTAAAGGCAGGAATATCGTCTACATAACCTTTACTACTTACCTCTCCTGATGCTGTTGGAGAAGGTACAATAGGTGAAGAAGAAAACGTCTTAATTCAAGTTATGGTCTCAGCAACACTTCATGTTTTCTTTACTACTCCATCAACTAGAGAATTCCAAACAGTTGCAGTCAGACTTTCACCTGTATCAGCATTTTCAACTCATTCCCATCAACCAAGTGCTCAATAAACGACTCAGCTAACAATAAATAATGAAAGAACTGAAAGTAATATATTTTTAAAAAATTTTGTTTTCATAAAAATGAGGTTTTAAAAGTACATAGTATTCCCTATATAGTACAGAAGATATCTTATTTTACAATCAAAAGGATAGAAAATAGATTGACCAAACCGTAAATACATATGAAGAATAAAATAATATGCTAAAAACCCTTGCATTTTACCCAAAAAACATATAATACCCTCGGATAATTTTAAAATTTAAACATATTTACTATGCAAACTACACTGATTCTCTTAAAACCTGATACTATTGAAAGAAGTCTTATCGGACAAGTTATAGCAAGACTTGAAGCAAAAGGACTAAAAATTGCTGGACTTAAAATGATGCAACTTGACGATGCTATCATTGAAGATCATTATGATTTCTTAATGGATAAGCCATTCTTTCCTGGAATCAAAGCATACATGAGTAGAACTCCAGTAGTTGCTATTGCAGTTGCTTGAAAAAATGCTATCGCGACCGTAAGATCTCTTACAGGAGCAACCAACCCACAAGAGGCACTTCCAGGTTCAATCAGAGGTGATTTTGGTCTCTCAATTGATGGAAATATCATCCACGCTTCTGATAGTGAAGAATCAGCTGAAAAAGAACTCAATAGGTTCTTCAAAGGTGAAGGGATATATGAATATAATAAAGTTATAGATGAAGTATTATAAATACATAATTTAATATAAAAAAGATTGAAGTATTTTCAATCTTTTTTATTGCCTTTTCCCAAAATAAAACTATATTTAGGGTAATATTTATAATCAAAAAACATGGCACAATTCTATGATACACTCCTAGGAGAATACATAAAAAACCCGTGAGTGAGATGAATCTGACTTGATAAAGTAGCTCTCAGAGAGTTTGAATACGAGATGCAAAGCTATGATGACATAACGAATAAAAAAGAAATCGGTTTTGAGGAAGTAGAAATAAAAGCTGCAAGTATTTATAGCTGAGAGGATGTATATATGACTGCTAAAATATTTAAAAAACAAGAAGAGGAAAAAGTGACTGAAAATAAAGTACTCATAGAAATAGAAAACCCACTTGTAGAAGTATTAAAAAGAGTAGAAATAGATGGGGTAAAAGTTGATAGAGATAGACTCAAGGGAATAGGAATGCTCCTCGAAAAAGAAATCGACGTACTCCAAAAGGAAATTATTCATGATGCAGGAATAGAGTTTAATATTAGCTCTCCAAAGCAAGTAGGAGAAATACTTTTTGAGAAGCTCTGACTCCCAAAAGGAAAAAAAACAAAAACAGGATATAGTGTATCAGCTGATGTACTAAGTGACCTAGCAATTAATTTTCCAATAGCGCAAAAAATCGTTGACTACAGACACTACTCTAAAATTCTCTCTACCTATATAAATGGACTCACTGGCCTACTTGATGAAAATGATTTCCTCCATACCTCATATAACCAATTTATAGCTGCTACAGGAAGGCTCTCTTCAACCAACCCAAACCTACAAAATATTCCAGTAAGTAACTGAGTTGCATGAGAGGTGAGAGACGCCTTCATCTCAAGATTTGAGAATGGCTCTATTATAGCTTTTGATTACTCTCAAGTAGAAATTAGACTTCTTGCTCTTATGTCAGAGGATGAAAATCTCATACATGCATTTGAGAATGAAATTGATATTCATGAAAATACGAGAAAACTTATAGAGACAGAAGAAAGGAAAATAGCCAAAGCGGTAAACTTTTGAGTGATCTATGGAATCAGCTGATTTGGACTTTCAAAAATGATTAACATACCAGTAAAGGAAGCATCTGAGTATATAAATAAATTCTTTGATTCTTACCCTAAAGTAAAAATTTACTTAGAAAACATCATCAAAAACTGTGAAGAAAAATGATACGTTGAAACTATGTTTGGAAGAAAAAGATTTATAAAATGAATCAACGATGCAAATAAAATGATCAAAAAATCAGCTGAAAGGGAAGCAATTAATATGCCTATTCAATGAAGTAGTGCCGATATCATAAAAATTGCTATGCTCAGAGTAGATAAACTCATAAAAGAAAAAAAGATACACTCAAAACTTATTATGCAAGTTCATGACGAACTCGTGTTTGATGTATTTCCATGAGAAGAAGCTCTGCTCAAAAAAGAAATAGTACAAATAATGGAAAATATTATTGATAAGAAAGTTGTAAAACTCAAAGTAGATATTTGAGAAGGGAAGAGCTGGAAAGAAACAAAATAATATATTTTTAAAACAAAAGTATGTCAGAAAAGGAAATAACTCTCGAAGAAAAAATAGAGTACATATACTCAACCCTCCAGAAGCAAGAATCTAGATACAAGAGAAAAACCTTCTATAAATGGCTCTTTAGGATTCTCATAATAGGATATTTTATATACGCATTTCTATATATACTTCCACCTCTCCTAAATAATGCAAGAAAAATAATAGCCCCTCAATTAGAGAAAATTCAATGACTCAATCTTGATCTACAAAAAATTGGGTGAATAGATCTAAATAACCTCGATTTAAAAACAATAGGAATTGATGACAAAAATTCAGAGAGTGTCGCGTGACAAAACGAAGATATACAAAAAATACTAGAACAATTTAAATTATTACAAAAATAACATGATCCTCATAAAAATATTCTATTCCATACTCCTTATATTTATGTGAATATGACTCATAAAATATAGAAAAAACGTAAAATCATGGACTGGTAATTTCTATTGGGCCGAGCATTATATAGGAAACTGAGGCACATATTTGGTACTCATACTCTGTGGAATGTGACTCATATTCTTCTGAATCATATATCCGTTCTGATGAATGGAGTTATTAATTTGAAAATAAAAAATACAATAAGAAACCCTGAAATAGGAAAAACTTTCGTTATTTCTTTATTTTTGCTTACAATATGCCTGCAAATAATTATATTTAAAAAATGAAAAAATGAAGATTAAAAACACACTAAAACACATAGCAATTCTCACAATAGTGACACTACCAAGTATATTTATATCTATAAATCACTCACATTCTGCTGAGATAAGCATACAAACAAAAAGCATCAACCCAGATACCCAAGTAAATTTCTGAGAAATACTCAATTTTTTCTGATCTTACCTCGATGGAGTAGTTCCAGAAAGCTACCAATATATCCAACTTCATTTTAAATGAGTTAAAAAAGATTCAGAAACCTATAAGTCACTCCAAAAATTGGTATACTTAAATAGAATAGAAAACAAAAATATATTTATCAACCAAGGAAGAAATATAAATCAGTATACCTTTTTCAAACTTGCTGAAAAAATCTTCGAACTCAACATAAATTATCTCGATGAAGAAGTTTTAAAAGAACAAACAACAACTTATAATGAAATAGAGCAAATAAAACAAGTAGTGAATCATAAAAGTATAAAACTCTTATGATGATGAAAAAAAGAAATAGAAGAGAAAAAAAGGCTGTTTTCAGATGTATATTCAACCATATTAAACGAACACTACGACAAAAAGAACCTTGATGAAATAAAGGTTATAGAATCTGCCATAGAGTGACTTACGAAATGAACCGATGATAAACATACTGTTTATTTTCCACCAACTGAAAGTGAAAGCTTCCACGACTCTCTCAGTTGAGAATATGAGTGAATTGGAAGCTATGTGGAAATGGAACAACCATGACTTATGAAAATCATATCACCAATTTCTGGTTCACCATCTCAAAAGGCATGACTCAAATGATGAGATATTATACTAGCAGTAGATGATAAACAAGTAACAAAAGCGAACTCTCTCGTAGAAGTAATATCATGGATAAAGTGACCTGCTGGAACTCAAGTAAAACTCTCTATAAAAAGATGAGAAGAATTACTTATAGTAATGGTAACAAGAGAAACCATTGTTATAAAAGATATAGAGTATAAAATTATAGATAGAAACACATTTTACATAGAAATTAAAAGCTTTTGAGATCATGTAGCTTGAGAGTTTAAAAAAGCTCTCGAAGAGCTAAAGTCAAGAAAACATATAAATAGAGTAGTTATAGACCTCAGAAATAATGGATGAGGGTATCTATCAGAAGTATCAAAAATGCTCTGATACTTTCTAGAAGAATGAGAAACAACCGCAGTAATAAAATACTCAAATAATACAAAAAAACTCTATTCTAAATGATATGACCTAGTAGATTTCTCAAAGTACAAAATTGTACTCCTACAGAATTCTGGAACTGCATCAGCATCAGAAATAATGATAGGAACGATAAAGGACTACTACCCTGAAACTGAAATAATATGAGAAAAATCATACTGAAAATGATCGGTTCAAACACTCAAGAATTATAGCGATGGTTCTACTATAAAGTACACTATCGCAAAGTGGTTCACTTGACTTACTGAAACTGGTATTGATGGAGTATGAATTACACCTACAGTAGAATTAGAATTTGATATTGATGCATATAAGAAAAATAAAACTGATAATCAATTAGAAAAAGCCAGAACTATAAGATAAACTATTATTTGAAAAATAACTCCGTATGCTTAACAAATATTATAAAAAAAAGAACCTAAAACTATTATTCACAATATGAATAATAGCCAGCTTTATTTGCACAAGTAATGCTTTTTCATACACACTATCAAGTCCAGAAATAGAAAAAGTATACAAAAGCTTTGTAGTAAAAGTTCAAAAAAAGTATTCTGATAATAAAGAACTCATTTTTTTAAAGGAGCTTGATAAGGCACTAGAAAATATATTAAAAATAAAAAAACTTTCTAACTCAAAAGAAAACCTCATTAAAGATCTCATATATTTAAATAAAAATCAAATAAGTTTGTACTATGAAAATAGAGAAGAACAAGAAGTTGAAATCATAAACCTAGAAAGCAACGAACAAGATTTCCAAAATAAACTAAGAGAAAATAACAACAAAACAAAAATTGATTCTTATTCTATCTCAAAAGAATTTAAAAATATTTCATATGATAAAAATGATATATTCCTAGAAAATGGAGTATGGTATACTTATAACTTCATCACATATAAGTTTTTTGAAACAACGAACATTCGTATAAACGATCTAAATCATAATAACATAAACCCCCAAACAGATTTACTTTTTCTAAAAAAAGAAGACTGAGAACTCGGATTTGTAGAAAAAGCAATGTATGAAAAAGTAAGACTCATATCTGATGAAATTATAAAAGGCACTCCTAATAAATATAACCTTCTCATAGAAATAAAAGATGATAAAAAATCGCTCAGTGATAACACAGATCTACTATTCAAGCAATTAAAAGAAAAATCAGTAGAGCTCACAAAATGACTCAGTACAGAAGAAAAAATAGCCGCTATATATAACTATATACTTGAAAACATTCACTATACTGAAAACCTTGATTTTCAATCACTTGAAATACTAGAAAACAAAAAAATATTCTCTGGAATCGAAACCTTTAGAAACAAAAATTGAGTATGTGAATGATATACAAAACTATTTATGTATATGCTAAATTTCGCATGAGTATCAGATACAGAAGTAATAAGAGGATTTGTAATAGATGCGACAGATTTTCCTGAAATATGACATGCATGGGTGAGAATATGAAATAAATATTATGACCCAACATTTGACGACCCAATTGGACAGAAAGATACCAAGAAACTTGAAAACTATAAGTTTTTTAGACTTCCTAAAGACCTTTTCTACACAAACAGGTTTACTTATGATGATACCCCAGAAGAACTTAAAACTCAACCTATGAGTTATAGAAAATCGTTCATTAAAGTTAGATTAGCTGAACTTGCTAACAGGTATATAAATGAGAATTTCCTACTCCTCCATCCATTCCAATTTAGAGAGAAATATAATATAGACTTTGATGAAGATATAACCCTAAAAAATCTTCCAAAAGTTACTCCGCTCTATGAAGTAAAGAATTTTCATTTTACAGAAAATTGAGTTTCAAAGTGAATTACAAAACTAAAATTTTTTACTATAAAAGAAGAAACGCTTGAATCACTTATAGAACAACTAGAGTATAACCTAGACTGATACTATTTTTTCAAATGGTATACTGAAGACTGAAAATATGAATATAGATTATGATATGATATAGAGTTTTAACAATAAAGATTGAAGAATACAAATAAAAAGTTATAATAAAGACTTACTGTTATTGAGAAATCATAACAGTAAGTCTTTTTGAAAACCAAGAAGGTAAAATAAATGCAAAAACAAATATTGTTTATAGCTATACTTTTTCCACATCTTTCATCATGCATTATGATAAAAGAATATACTTATAAACAAACCCCATACACTCAAGTAATCAATGAAAGAACTGGTCCATTTCATAGACAAAAATCAACTATAAATGGAATATGTGAAGGAATAAGTTATGCCTACCGCTATGGTTATGGAAGTTTAAGTGAAAATAAATATGTAAAAAATAATAGAGGAAATCACTATAAATGCATAAAGGATATATCAGAAGTAGTCCAAAGAGCAAATGCAAGTGTATCATACTCAAGAGGACATATTTTTGAGCTTCCTTTTCGCCACTGTAATCCAAAAGGCATAGAGGATAAGGCAATACGCTCAATATCTCATTACCTCTATGAACAAAACGAGGAAAAAGGATTCTACCAAAATGAATTACGAGATATAGTAAGAGAATACAATAATATATTTCTATATTGTTATAATGGAATACTCCATAAACCAAATAATAATCAATATATTGGATTAAGAAATTATTTCAAAAATATAAAGAAAAGACTATAAAGTAAAATTATAGTCTTTTTTATAATTGACTAAAATAAAAAAATATTTATTATATATATCAAAAAGTTATTTAACCAAAAATTGAGGCATATAATATGGGAAATAGAACACAGCAAGGTGGGTATCAACCAAATAAACAAGCAACAACAAACAAAAAAAGACAAAAAAAACACCAACCAGAGCAGATAAAAAAAGAAAAAACTGCAAAAGAAAAAGTAAAGTTAACGAAAAAACAAAAAAAGACCTTAGCTAACATTCAAAAAAAACAACTAAAAGGAAGAAAGCCAGGAGGGCGGACAAAAAAGACAAAAGAATTATAAAATATATTATTATCATTTTGACTTTTTATAAAAACATTTAAAATGGAATAAAGTAATCATTTATTCCATTTTTTTATGCAAAAAAATCTCTTTACAGAAGAATATGATAAATTAAACCAAGCGCAAAAAGAAGCCGTAGATACTATAAACGGTCCTGTTATGGTAGTAGCCTGACCAGGAACAGGAAAGACTCAAATTATAGGACTCAGAACAGCAAACATTATACTCAAATCATGAGTAAACCCTGATAACATACTCATAACCACTTTTACCGAAGCTTGAGTCATAGCCATCAGAAAAAGACTCTTACAGTTTATATGAAACGAAGCATATAAAGTTTGAGTTTCAACTATTCATTCATTTGCTCAAGAAGTCATCAAAACCTTTCCGGAGAAATTCATTGAGTACAAAGCTGGAATTGCAATAGACGGAGTAGAAGCGCTAGAAATAAACAAACATATTCTTGAAAAAGAAATTAAGAATAAGAATATTGAAACCCTTACTAATGACTTTGATCCTTATCTCTATCTCAGAGATATAGCATCACGTATAAGTACACTCAAACAAGAGTGAGTCACTCTCGAAAGACTAGAGACTCTCATAAGAAAACAAGAACAACAATACAAAGAAGAACTCTCTGAAATAAAACCTGAACTTAAAAAATATACTACAACTAAAGAGAAACAAGAAAAGCACATTAAAAAGCTAGAAGAATTAAAAATATTATTCAAAGCCTATAATGCTTATTTAAGGGAACATTGAAAATACGACTTCAATGATATGATCAATTTTGTACTTGAGAAATTCAGAAACGATAAAGAGTTAGTTGAATATTATGCTGAAAAATACCAGTACATTATGCTTGATGAATATCAAGATACCAATAATGCCCAGAATGAAATTATAAACCATATTCTAAAAGTAAGCGAATGAGAACCCAATATAATGGTAGTAGGAGATGATGACCAATCTATCTACCGTTTTCAAGGAGCTAATATAGAAAATATGCTTGATTTTTCTACCCACTACCCAGAAACAAAATTTGTAGTACTTGAGAACAACTACCGTTCAAATCAAGAAATTCTTGATCTATCAAGTGAACTTATAAAAAATAATTCTGAAAGAATAGTAAACAAAATACCGAACTTAGATAAAAAGCTTATTAGTTCTGCTCAAAAAGAAAGCATCAAACCAAAACTCTTAAAAGCAAATAGTGATAGAGAAGAAAAAACATTCATTCTTGATTCAATAAAAGAAAAAATAAACAAATGAAACCCTCTTAATGAAATAGCAATTATCGTAAGAAATAATAGAGAAGTAGAAGAATACACTTCACTCCTAAATCAGAATCAAATAGAAACAGAATCAAAACTAAAAAACGATATCCTCAAATCAAATTATATAATTTTTATTATCAATTATCTAAAGGTAATTAAAGATCCATATGTAAATGAGAAAATATTCGTAGACATACTCCGAAGCCAAATAGTAGGACTCAATAGAATTGATATACTCAAAATAAATAGAGCTCTGTACAGAGAAAATTATAGCAGAAAGTTCAAAATAAAACTAATAGATTTCTTAAACGATGAAGATAGATTAATAGAAATTGGATTATCAGAAAAAGATAATTTAATAGCATTTAGAGAAAACCTGCTATCACTTTGATCTGATTTAGTAGAACTAAATATCATAGAATTTTTTAATGAGTTCTTAAAAAAGACATGAACTCTCGAATACATAGAAACAAAAAGTTTTGATGACTTAGAAGACCTCTATACTTTCTTCAATAAAATAAAAGATTGGGCAAATAACATCCCTCATTTCAATCTTGACTCACTCTTTGCAAAGCTAGATCTCCATAAAGAATACAACTATACCATACCAAGACAAATACTCTGAAAGCAAAACTCATGAATTCAGGTACTCACAGCCCATTCGTCAAAATGATTAGAGTATGAAACAGTATTTATTCCATGACTCTATCACTGAAATTGGGAAAATAAAAGAATGATAGATAAGTTAAAACTTCCAGCCCTTTCTGGAGAATGAATTCAGGACCTTTCCAGTAAGTCCATACAAACTGAAGAAGATAGAAGGCTTTTCTTTGTAGCCATCACCAGAGCCAAAAGAGAGCTCTATCTCTCATATCCTGTATGAATAGGAAATAAACCTCTCTTGCAATCATGATTTATAGAGGAGATTTCAGGTTGATATGAAGAAATAGAATTCAAAGACACTGATAAAAGCCTTATTAGGGAAGTAGTAAGCAATGAGCTCAAAAATGATCTCATTCTCTACAGCAACCTAGAACTTGATTATATATCAGAGTTTTTAGAAACATATAAGCTCTCTGCCAGTGATCTTAATATATTCTTAGAAGATCCCAAAGAGTTCTTAAATAGAGCCGTCTTTAAGTATCCTTTTGAAGATAATCAGTTTACTATCTTCTGAAAGGTATATCATAGAACTCTTGAGTTATTCTATCTAAAATATAAGAATGAAAACAAGCTTCCTGAAAAGTCATACCTCACCAGCACTTTTTCTTTACTCATAGATAAAGAAGTTCTTACTCCTGAAGAAAATGAAAAGCTCAAACAAAAGGGTATAGAAGGTCTAGAAGGATACTACGAACTCTATTCTACCAAACAAGAACAACCTCTCGCTCTTGAATACAGCTTCAGGCATAAAAACATTGTATTTGAATGAGTACCTCTTACTGGTACGATAGATAAAATAGAGACCTCAGCCTCAACAGACTCAAAAACCCCTCCCAACCTCCCCTTATCAGGGGAGGGGCAGTATGCACTTTTCAAAGAGTCCGTAGCTTTAACAGACTATAAAACAGGAAAAATAAAAACTATCTGACAGATTAAGTGACTTGATAGATATGGAAACAAAAAAGAATGAGAAGGGAAGTATCTCAGGCAATTATTATTCTATAAACTCCTGTGTGAGAATGACTCAGAATTCCAATCAAAATTTGATATCTGAAGTTTGAATATAGACTTCGTAGAATGAAAAGACTGAGTATATAAAAACATAGATATAGAATATACTTTAGAAGAATATGAAGTATTCAAAGAAGAACTTATAGAATCATGGAATAAGATAAAAGATGTTAATTTTTGGAAAGAATTATTACAAAAATAAAGCAGCAAATGCTGTTTTATTTTTGTTTCCAAACTTCAAATTGAAATTCTATTCATCACTCATTTATCGCTTCCGAGTATGATTCCTGTTCAAAATTTTCTGGAATTCAATCAAAGAACACATCACAATCAAAATCTCATTTCACCTGAGTGAGATAAATTTTCTCAAGACGAGAATCTTCTAAAACTTGATTATAAATTTGTGCTCACCCTAGAATAAAAACCTTTCAAATATTTTTCATATTTTCTATTTCTTTCAAACAAGAATCAAGGGAATGAAAAACAACACATCATTCATCAACGAAATTTTCATCTCTAGTAAGTACACAGTTTATCCTTCCAGGAAGAGGACGAAACTTTTCAGGAATACTCTCCCAAGTTTTCCTTCACATAATAACTACATTTATATCATTAGGCTTTTCTGTTAAAACAGTAGTTTTTTGAAAATATTTCATATCACTAGGAAGTCTCCAAGCAAGAGTATTCTCTTTCCCGAGACCATTTTTAGAATCAACAGCAAGTATCATTGAAAAATCCATAATTCTTAAGTTATTATAATATTTAAATACTAACACTTAAAACTCACTTTTGCATATCCTCTCTTACTTCTCTCCAATTAGGCATATATTTATCCATATATGCTTTGAAATTATCATTATGCATTCTTTCAAATATATGTATTATTTCATGTAAAATAACATAATCAATATGCTTTATATCTTTCTTTATTAACTCTAGGTTTAACCATACTCTTTTAGCTTCAATATTACATGATCCCCATCTAGTTTTCATATTCCTTATCCTAAATTCATTTAATGGAGTTCATGTCTTTTCTTTCCATTTAGTTACAAGTTCATCAGATATTTTTTTAAGTTCTTCTCTATACCATTTATCCATTAAATTTTTCTTTTGAGGCAATGATTCAATATCTCTTACATATAAATCAATATACTTTTTACTCTTTATTTCTACTCTTCATTTATTAGCTTTATTTAATCTTAATAAATATCTCTTTCACAAAAAATAATGACTTTCTCAATTAATAAATTCTCTAGGAGTTTCTCTATCTTGAGATAAGAATTTTTTTATTTGTTTTTTTATCCAAGTTAATTTTCAAATTAGCAAAAGACGAATAACTTCATCATCTGTATGAGATGGTGTTGCTACCCTTACTCTTCAATGTGGAGGATAAACTCAAAGATGAATATTTTTTATGTTCTTTTTGAAAACCTCTACATTTATATTATTTACAGTAATTGTTTGCATAAATATAATTAAATTAATACTCTAATTGATTTTTTATAATCTCAAACATCTTTTCTAAGTTTATAGAAACCAAAGGAGATTCTCGTATTATACAAGTATCAAAGTCTCTATTCTCATCAATTACCTCTACATTATATAATTTCCCTAATTTCTCTTTTATTTTATTTTTTAGCTCCCTTTGTTTTATTTTATTATCTCTCCAGCAATCTTTCCTCGTCTGCAATATAGTATCATGAATAAGTAATACCACTTTTTCATTTTGTCATAAATTGTCATAAAGTGCTTTTTTAGCAGGAGTATTAATACTTTCAGGTACATTTGTATGAAATAATGGGTTTTTAGCTTTTTTAATAAGGATTACTATTTGTTTTAAATATTCTTCATATTCAAAAGCTTCATCTCTTCTTTGTTTTATAATCTCATCGAGAAGTTTAGACATTTGTTCGTAATATCTAGGATTAACTTCTTGTTCATCAATTATTAATTTACGGATATTATTTTCAATAGTTTCAGCCATAGCCTCTTTATCTTTTCTAATTCTATCAGGCATATTATTCTCAAATTTTTCAGGATTTGCTATTACTAAATCAAGTAAACTAGCATCATCAAAAGCTGATATTTTTTTACTTTCTTCAGATGAAATATAAGAATCTATTAAATGCCTCATTGCAGGTTCATAGGCTTTTAAGTCTATATAATCTCAACTTGCTAGTTTTATTTCATCCCTTATATCAGTGTAAAATTTAACATCTCTTTTAATTTTATCAGATTCATAATCAGTATATCAAGCATCTTGCATTTCATTTGCAACATTTGCATATGCTCTTATAAGAGTTACAGCATGTTTATACAAATTATGTCTTTTTTGTTCATTAGTTTTTAATTCTTCAGGATTTGCATCTCTTCAAATAAAATAATGAATAAAATCTGTAGTAGTTTTATTCGGTCATACTCATTCACAAAGTGCTTTAATAGTTTCAAGGGCTTCATCTAATTTTTCTTTTGCCATTTCTAATCTATCAGTAAGAAGTCATGCAACATCTTCCTTTTCAAAAGCATCAAAAGCACCTGATGTATAATCTCAAAGTGCATCTTCTACTCTTCAGAATAAATCCTTATAATCTATAATATATCAATAGTCCTTACTTTCTCCATCAAGTCTATTTACTCTCGTAATAGCTTGGAAAAGACCATGATCTCTCATTGATTTATCAATATAAAGATATGTAGCAGTTGGAGCATCAAATCAAGTTAAAAGTTTATCAACAACTATTAATAATTTCATTTGTCATGGTTCTTCTATAAACTTCTTTTTTACTTCCTCTTCAAATTTATCTATCTTTTTAACTGCCTCATCTTCATCTACATTGAACCAATTAGAGAGCATTTTTCTATAAGTTTCATATTTTTCAATATTTTCAGTTTCTTCATCTCATCATGTAGTTTCTCATTTAATACTTGCAACACTAGGGTTGTAAGATGAAATTATTGCACATTTTTTAAATCAAGCATCTTGAAACAGCTCATAATATTTACAAGCTTCATAAATACTGCCTGCAACAAGCAAAGCATTTCATGAACCATCTGATAAACGAGGTTTAGTTTCAAAATCTAATAAAATATCTGATAATATTTTTGTTAATCTAGACTTAGAACTTAAAACTCTTTGAAGTGTTCACCATTTTTTCTTTAATTGAACAAGTGCATACTCTGTTAAACCTCTTGTTTTAGCATCAAACCACTGATCAATTTTATCTTGTGATGTAATTTTTTGATCTATATCTCTTGCTTCATATCTTAAATCAAGAACAACTCAATCTTTAACAGCTTCATCAAATTTATATGTATGAATATATTTACCAAAAGTTTCAAGACTTGTTTCTTTATCTTTAGATAATAAAGGAGTTCAAGTAAATCAAACAAATATAGCATTCGGAAGTAATTCTTTCATAGCATCATGTAGTTTACCTGATTGACTTCTATGACATTCATCTACAAAAACATAGATATCTCATTTAGCTTTAAAATCACTTGGAAGACTAGATTTTAAGTCATCAATATAACCATCAAAATCTGATTCATTTTTATTTCAAAATTTATGTACAAGTGAACATATAAGGTTTTTTTCTTTTGTATTTAATTGTTTTATAAGATCTTTACCACTCTTAGTTCTATAAATATCCTCATTTACTCATAAAAATACTTTTTGAATTTGTGAATCAAGTTCCTCTCTATCTGTAATAATCAAAATTCTAGAATCATCTATATTTTCCATGACCCATTTTGTAAGCCATACCATAGTAAGACTTTTACCACTTCATTGAGTATGCCATATAATACCTCACTCTTTTTGTTTAAGTGTTTTTTGAGCTTCTTTTACTCAAAAATATTGATTTTGACGACATAGTTTTTTTGTTCATTTATCAAAAACTATAAAATCATGTATTAATTCTAGTAATCTAGTTTTATTACACATTTGAGATATTGCTCTATCAAGCAAATTATCTACTTCACTATCTTCTTTCCAAGATAAATAATATTTTTCAGGAGTTTCAATTGATCCATATCTTAGTCATTCAGTATCATTTCAAGCCATAACGAACTGAATTGTAGAAAAGAAATTTTTTATAAATATTTCTTTTTGATTATCTAAATTTTGTCTGATTCATTCACTCACGAGTACTTTACTTCTTTTAAGTTCTATAACTCATAAAGCAATACCATTTACATAAATAACCACATCAGGTCTTTTTGTATTTTGACCTCTTATAGTTACTTCTTCAGCAATAGCAAAATGATTAATTTCAAGATTATTCCAATCAATAAGCCATACAGTTTGATTGTTTTCTCAAATATCCTCTTTTACCTTTACTCAATAACGAAGCATCGAATATACTTCTTTATTAATATCATAAAGACTCTTACTTTGATCAAGAGCTATTTTTTCTAGTTTTGTAATTGCTTTATTTATGATTTTTTCAGAGTATCCTCTTTTTTCAAGACTTTTAAAAAGCAAGTCGTGTTCTACAGGACTTTTTCTTTCTGAATCCTCCCAATTTCAAAGGTATTCATATCATAAGTAAGCTTGGAAGAAATTAACTACTCTATCTTGAGTAGCTCTTTCCAATTGTCAGACTTTTTCTAGGTTCATAATCTTATGGCTTAAAATTAATAAAATATTTTTATACTAACCTTATCTTTCAAGTAAGTAATTCTTGCATCATTCACTCTTTTAATTTTTTATATTTATCTCTCTTCATTTTTAGATTTTCTATTTCGTTATCCATATCAGATAAAACTTCAGCTATTGCTTTTTGTTCATTCTTATCAGTTGGAATTTTTACTAACATATCAGTTAATGTATCTTTTGTAATATAAGGTGTACTTCCAAGCTTTGCTTCAATCAAAATTCTATCTTTTAAATATTTATCTAAATAATATTTAATAAAAAATATATAATCTCTAAATCATAATAAAATATATGTTCTTTGATACGCATTAAATTTTCATTTATAATAATGAACATATCATACATTTTCTCAATTACCTGATATTAACAATACTTCTTCATTAAAAATATAATTATCTATGTAATAATGTACTTTTGCACAAGTATAAAACCTATACTTTCAATTTTTCACCATAGCATTGGCATCTAATTTTCAAGTTGTAATATTTGAAAATGTTTTATCTAATCTTTTTTCCTCCCATTCTCAATCAAATCAAGGCAACCTTCTTTTTCAAGTAAGAAGTTCTTGCATAGTTCATTCTTTTAGTTTTTCTTTTTTAGCAATTAATTCATAAAGTGAGTTAATTAATTCATCGGTATCTGATAAAGTTTGAGCTATGAGTTTTTGTTCTTCAGATTTAGGAACTGGAATAAAAATATTTTTTAAGTTTCACTTTGAAACTCAATATACTTTTAATCAAGTTGCAACTCTATCAAGACTATTTTTTACAAGTTTATTTGAAACAATATATCACTTAAATCAGTTTTCAAAAATATTATTTTTTCATCTCAATAAAAATGTATGCAATCATGATATTATTTTATTATCTTTAATATTTTTTATTTCAACACTCTTACATATTCATGAATAATCTTCAGATGCATCTGCCATTATTAAATCTCAATCTCTTAAAAATGGATATTTTTTTGCTTTTTCATATTTTATTCATGGAGTAATTGAATTTGATATATCTAAAAAATAATTCCATTTTGTATGTATATCTCAATAATGAATACATTTAGTTTCTGAAACATTATCTAATTGATCCCTTGAAAAAGAGGCAGTAGTAAGAAAATCAAAAGATTCATTAAAAGTTTTTATATTCCAATCTTCAGGAATAACTCCAAGTTCTGTCATTTTATATCAAGGTTTTACTTTAATTTCATCCATATTTAAGGAGTTATTAAATACTAAATCACATCTTTTTTAGATGATCGTTTACTTTTAATTCATAAGTTTCTACTTTTTCATTTAACTCAGGAAGAGTGTTTTTATATCTTTCATTTAGTTCATCTATTCTTCCAGTCAAAGTTTGACTTACTCTATCAAGTTCTCATACAAGTGCATCCTCTAATGCTTTCATCCATTTGTTATCTACTACTATATCTTTTATTTCAGTTACAGATAAATTTGGATATTTATTATATGCTAGTTTATCTAATTCTACATCAGATTCCTTTATAGATTTTTTCAGTTTAGCTTCTTCTCATAATAAATCTAAATCTAGAATCTAAAGTCAAACGCAACTTTTAGAATTGTTATGAAATACCTCATTTGGAGTTTTAAATCACAGCCTTTCCCTTGGTCTGTTGTTGATAAGAGTTACATATTT
>Ga0228669_1000323_pt1 | contig 27394 bp, 28 predicted proteins | sample 84DmetaG_FD_182700 | JGI IMG/M metagenome (GOLD analysis project Ga0228669, IMG submission 182700) | Seawater microbial communities from Monterey Bay, California, United States - 84D | ecosystem: Environmental > Aquatic > Marine > Coastal | place: USA: California | collected 2016-10-11 | reverse complement strand
CACAAGGTAATAAAATGACTAAGTCTGAGTATGATACAAAGATAGCCAATAATGAAGAAGTGTATATAGCTGCTTTTGTAGGATGTACTTATCATTGTGGTTAATTTGGATGATTATATTTTCATCGGTTATTACATTCCTCCCTTTTGAAACGAGTTCAAGAATTAGAGCAATCTATCCTAATTGATATTTTATCAACATACAATACATTTCATAACATAATGAATTTATAAAATGTATTTATTAACGCACGATTCCAAAAGCACCCAATTTACAACTGCAACTATTCGCATCTGTATGACCTTTATGTAATGCACATTTACACTCATTTTTCATATTTGCGCTTGCGTTAGCATCACTATCCCAACCACGATTCCAAATATTCAATGGCTCAGGTGTAGGCACTGAAGGGTCTGCTCTACACGTCATAGGTAATCGGTTTGTTCGTAGATTCGTATCCTTACATACAGGAAATGTAGGACATCCACCTACTACTTTCTCCATATTAAACACGGGTTGTCTACCGGGAAGAACCAATTGATTATATCTTGGTTTTGTATTTGTTATACTATTTAAAAGAGCATATTGTTGATTCTGTGTTAATGTGTTTGATGCAAATACCGGTGGTTGACGAGTAGTATTATTATCAACACGAAGACGAGTAGACACATGTTTATATTTTAAATAATCACTTTGAGACATTTTTAACCTTATATACATACACACGATATTTTGTATTTCAATACAGGCTCGTTATAATTCTTCGTTTTTGATAAGTGTATTTTCTTGTAAATATTGTTTTGTCATGAAATACCCACCATATGCTACAATCATACCTAATACAGCACCTACCCCTAATTGTTCCATCGTATGGCGTCTATATTTCCAACGTTGATATATAGTTAAACCAGCAATAAATAATTCACCTATTAACCACGCTGGGGATTCTTTGACTAAATATAAAAATGTTAGCGATGAAAATACTGACTGAGCGTGTGCAGATGGCATTCCATACAGTTCAGTACCCGTATAGTTCTCATTCATTATACTTTCACCGTCATTAGGTCTTGGTTGTTTCACAATTACCTTTACTATTTTGTTAATAATAGAATTCGTCACAAATACAACTAAATACGCACACCAAAACCCATTATTACCCCATAGCTGCCACACGCCAATACCAAATAGTATGAATGGACCCAAAAATCCGACAGTATCCAATGTTCTTATTATTTTATTTCCATTTTCAAAATCAGGCATTTGTAATGAACTTATTATAATATCATTACAAATTGTTTATTCTATTTATACCTGCTGTGGTTTGTATAATTGTTCGCATATTAATGAAAACGACCAATTCGCATTGTTAAAATCAACAACATTACCTCGGTCGCTCACCAGCTTTACGCTCATTCGTCCTATATTTACAGGTCCAAAATATTGACGTTCCTGGTTTTGTAATGTTCCACCAAATTCTACAATGGTTTCACCGTTGTTCTTGCCACTCAGTTTGAGAGGAATGACACCAAATACATCACTTACAAATGGCGTAGCACCATATACTTTTGAGCTCACATTACCCGTGGTTAAATTGTTTTCATACGATGACGAGTTCGCCTGTGCTTCTATTGCCGTAACCTGGTTTTGGGTTAATTTATTATTGTTCACTTTTGTTTGTGTATTGTATACTTTTTCTCCAGTTACAGGGTCACATACAAAATTAGTTCTTAACGCATATGAAGGTAATGGCGTTCCAGTATCTCGTGATGTGATTGTTACTAATCCATCATTTAAATGACTTTGATTATAATCATCTATACAAAGCATAAAATAATTAAATAACTCTGTACTAATTCCTGTATCCGCTGTTATACTAATTACAGATGAACCATCAGTACTTTCAAATTTAGATAGATTGTATACAGTAAACTCGCGATAACCTAATATCCATCCTAACGTACTATCCCATGTTGTATTACGGACACTACTAACCCCCTGGTAACACTTTAAAAAACTATATGGGTCGAAAAATGATATTCGGTAGTCTTTCGCACGATATTCCTTATTAACCGTTATACGGAAGTTGACATACTCAGTACCTTCTATTGTAGTTACAGTAACCACCGATTCTGAAGCTACTGTTCCTACAAAACTATTATTTATAGCTGCTAACAACATATCGCGTGTGTATCGTATATCATTATTACCTGATTTTATAGGTAATTCTATAGTAAAATTATTTTCTGGTGCAACTACCCCTTCTTCATACGCTATTATTTCTACTTTGTTTGTGTCTTCAGTTAGTGTAATTAAATTTTGTTGGATATAACTATTACTTTTAATACCTAAAACTGTATTTCCATTTTCATCTGTGTCCGAAAATGAGATATCTGTAAATTGACGATTCACATCATATACCGAAGGGATTTGACTATTCAATAATGGAAATTCATTATCTATCATAGCATGGTCTATGTTTACGTGTTTATTCCAACTATTAAAATAATATCGCTGTTGTATTAGTAATGACAATTTAATGGTCGCATTTATTCCGTCTGCGTTCTCTATAATCTCTACATTACTTCCAATTAAATCTGGAAATCGACCGAATTCAGCATTGATTGCGGTTTGTAAGTCAGTCAAACTATCATATGACAAATCGGTTGGTGTTGGTGCTGGTATCAAATATCCATACGGAATTGGCGAATTATATGATGCGGAACGTCCATAATCTGGTTCAATTATATCCGGGGTTGCAACTGAAATATACATCAAATAGGGTGAATCTATTGTATACGACACAGTGTTTTCTATATTTATAGTATATTCCATCACATCATCGGTTATCGCAGTCAATTCGGCGGTTCCTAAGAAACCCTTATTACGTAAAATACCTACATTTAAACTTTCTTCATCATTCACTAATACTGTAGTATTAGTTTCACTATCATATTTTACATATGGAAGTGTTTCACCACCAATATCTATACTGTCTCCTTGTTCGAGTTGAAAAATTGTATTTGTAATAGCATAACTGATATCCTCTAAGAATTGTATCGAATACGTACCTTCACCTAATTGTTTATTTATATTTAATGTTAGCTTGGCTTCTACTATATTTTCATCGGTTACATTTATACCCAAAGAAGAACCCGCAAATATATATTGATTTGATTCATCTTGAAAATTACCAAACAAATTGTTTATTTCTTTGAATAACGTACCACTACCTATGGTTTCCGTAGTATTACTTGAATATAATGTATAACTTAGGTCACTTCCTACATAATTGTCATTCGTTTTTGCTGAAACCGTCAATAATTTTTTAGTAGGCAAAACATAACTATTCAGATATCCAAAACTTGTATCAATAATATGTATACCTTCATCTAATTCGTATGATTCGTCCAGTCCCATTAATGTCTGAAATATAGTTCCTGCAAAATTTATTTTATATTTTCCCGTAGTAACAGTTCGTAAAATATCAAAATGCATATGAAAACGTCCAAAAGGGTCTAAGTACGTATTTGTTGAACTTAGGATTTCTCCATTACTCACATCCATTATGCGTTTGTTTATTTCCTGGATATAGAAATTTACATTATACATTGTTGCTGAATTCGGTATATCAATACGATAGTCATTACTACTAATATCATACCCTGGTTCTATATTTTTCAAGTAAATATAAGGAGATGTTGTCACCTGAAATTGGTCGGTTTGTTGAACCAAGGGAGATACCTCAGATAATATATCATTGATGATTGTTTCTTTATTAATGAATTTAAAACACGACGAAGACCCCGTCCAAATTAACTGTGGTGTGACATCTGATATTGTCTCGTTTGGAAAAATAATACGTATCTTCGAATTAGGTATATTATTTGTTGTAAGACGGTTTGCCTTTATAGACATCTTAAAATAAGAATTTGATTCTTTATTTATGCGTTCTACGTTTGATTCGTCATTTAAATATTGATTTTCCGATATCACTTTATTTAAGTTTGCATAAATAACAGACCGGGGATATGAATTTCCGCTGGTTAATGAGAGTGTTACTACGATTGATAAATCATTTACTTCAGCAGTGCTACTGGGTACTCTAACAAATTTTTCTACTGTAAATGAATTATTCGCACTTGTAATTAAATATTTAAAGGTGTCATTCGGATTGGTTGTCAATGGTAACGCATTTTCTCCGTTCAAACTAATGAAATTATAGGTTTCCTCTTTAAACCCCAAAAAACCGGGTATACTTTTTGAACGCTCATTGAAATAATTTATATCGTCTGGCGGTTCTGGAGTCGTCCATCCTGGAAAACGCAAATAATAACTGGTTTCGTTATATTGTTTATATATTTCAGTATTTGTTGTAATTTTCGAACTGTTTTTATTATATTCCAGTCCAGTTGTTCCGAAATCTACGTCCGTGTATGTTCCCTTTACAACTGTTATACTATTATTAATAGCATCAGATAATTCACTTGGACTATAATTACCGGGCGTTATTTCTATCTGATAATCGTGATTACCATTGTCTATTCCAGGTACATTACCCTTTAATACAAAAAAATTACTTCCAAAACTTGAATTTATAGTCCACCAAACATATGGTATTTCTACTGAATATAACTTCATAGATACCACATCTTTTAATGGCTCAGATAAATTCAATGTAAAATCTGTAGGAGCACTACGCTTATCTTGTCTATACTGACTATCTATAGTTACTACTCGTTTTACTGTTTGTTGTAACAATGGATTTAAGTTTCCTTTCGCATGTTCTAATTCTTTTGTATAATTTGTTACGTTATCCATCTTAGCTTGACTTGTATCCAAAAATCCGTTAGGTTCTTCTGACTTTAATTCATTCATTATGTCTTCACTGGTATTTTGTTGTGCGATTAGTTCATCATATTCATCTTTTGTTAGTTGCTCTCCTATATCATCCATACCTTCTATTATACTTTCATCTTCGTCACTGGTTTCAAAAAAATGATTATATATACCTTCAAAAAAAATCACTAACTCGTCTCCCGAATCGTTCTGCATGTTTTTGTATTTATTGATTAAAAAAATGAGTTTTGCTTCCAATTCACGGTCCGATGGATTTGTTAAGTCTAATATATCAAGCAATTCTCTGTCACTATAAGTAGTTATATCATACATGTTTTTACTTTTTGGGGGTTCTTTCTTTGTATTATTCATCATATATATTTATAAACACAACTTCTATATACTATTCGTGTTATTTATTTGTTTGTTTCGTTGGAAGAATTCATTAATCGTTCTTTAAACATATTCCCTATGTATTTTACCAAATCTACCTTTTTAAACAATGTAAATAACAGTTCTATGGGAAAACTCTTTAATCCTTGCCCGCGCTTCATATGTTTATTGCCACGAAAGCATAATATATCAAATATTTTCATTACTAAATCTTCTTCTTCATTCATTTCACTACGGTCAATACGTTTTCGACCTACATACGTATACCGATTGTAATTACCTTTAGAATACACATTCAACTTACCATTTACATATTGATTACGGATTAATCCTACACCAATTATTTTATTTGTATCATTATTCATTTCCAATATAAATAAATTTGTATCTAACTTTATTGATTTAGATATAGGGTCAGGGCAACAATAGATACATCCTATATTGTTATGTTTGTTTCTGTAAAGTTCGTTTTCATTCCAAGTCGATGTTGTAAAACGACTTGTCAATATTCGATTACGTAAATTTTTTTCAAATGAACGCAATTGCTTTCTATATACACGTGTTTCGGGAGCTACTGCGGTTGGCATTGTGGTTAATTGTTAATGTTCTCATAATATGGTTAGAATGAATCAATTTTTAGTTTGAATTCTCATATTTTTTTCTATTCATAATCATATTATGAATATAGATATAGATATCTCCAATATAGAACAAACAAATACAAATACAAATGTATCATCCGTCAAATTTCATAAGACAAGTATGTATCCCACATACAATGGTACAAATAGCAGTTCAGAAGGGAGCAGTAGTAGTAGTGGTAGTGGTACAGAAATAAAAGACATCGAACAACCTATCATGATTAGGGTGAATAGCGACTTTCCGCTTCAACAAGCAAATATTGAAGATGAAGGGTCGATTGATACATATACAGATAATCATTTTGTTACATTATCTAACCGAGACCTTGATAATTTACATAATACAGAATCATTCTTTATACAAAATTCAGAAGGAAACAGTCCGATTATGTCAGATAATAACTCGAATAGTAATAATAATAGTGACAATGATAATAGCGACGATAACGATGTTATAAATAATCCCAGATTAATACGAAGCTTCAAATCAAATGCTATTAAAAATAAATACGCAAAACTAAACACAACCGATATTGAAAAATATGTAAAAAAATATTATTCTAAATCATTGATTGATAGTTATTCAAATGAACTTGATATATTAACTACCTTTATAAGAGGTCAAAAAAATTTATACGCCCAGTCCAGAAATATTACTCAACAAAAACTTTATTTTTTAATGTGTCCGGCACTTATTATAGCAGCTGCTATTACATTTATTTCCCCATTCCTTGAATGCGACACGGTTAATACAAACATCGTTGCCGGATTGAATGGAATTGTTACCTTATTTATTTCTATGGTTGGATTTTTTAAATTAGAAACTTTGTCAGAGAAGTATATTATATTAGCGTCTCTGTTTGATAATTCCGAAACCGAATTGGAATTAGCTTCTACCAAAATTATGATCATGAAAAAAGAAAAAGATATTTCAAACTTAATCATATCCAAATTTAATGAAACAGAAGATAAAATATCACAATATAAACTCATTAACCAAGCATTAATATTGCCAGAAATAAAGTTACTATTTCCTATTATATCACATGTGAATATTTTTTCATTTATCAAAAAAATAGAATTATTGAAGCGAGGTATGATTGAAAAATTACGAAATGTCAAAAACGAAATTTCTTATATTCAGTATAAAACCGAAAAAAAGAAACAGATTCAAACTATCAAGAAATCTACCAACAATCAGAATAATAATGATAATAATAATAATAATGATAATAATAATAATAATAATAATAATGAACACGACCAATATACAAAAGAAACCACCAGACTAAACAAATTATATAGGATTAAAAGTACACTTACAAATGAACTAATCGAACTACAAAACGCATATTCTATTATAGATGCTATATTCTATCGGGAAATATCGTCAGCTGAAAAAAAACAGAATAGATGGTGGTTTTGTTTATTATGTTTTTATTGGAATAACCCGGATAATAGTCAAGATTATATAGATGACTTATTACAGCAATTATCACCATCACTTAGAGATATTATAGTACCCTCGAAATAGGGAGTTATCGTGCTGGTAATACTTTCCAGTACCAAGGCATGTCATAAACTAAGTTTACGGAACCTTTGTCTTTTATACTTGTCAAAATCTGATTTGTTTTTTTATTATGCATGTTCCATTTTATTTTTAGAATTACTCGTTTATGATGAATGTCTTTATGTAAAGGGATTTCCTTTATTGTTTCAATCATTCCTATTTTCATACTACAAATAATGTCTTCAATGTAATTACATGACATAGTTGCTTCTACGCGCGGGATACATATTGTTGTACTTGGCATTGTGTTATTTCCTATTTTTATAAAGTTGAAAAATCAATTTTATAAAAGACTCCAACACCCAAAAATCCACTATGTGAATTGCTGTTTCAAATAACATTCTTAGAAATTAATTAGTCATCAAATGTTTATATACCGTTAAATACGGGGTTATATTTGCTGTTTCGAAACATATTATATATGGCTATATCTTTAACTTGTTTTGAAATACTTAATAAATATTAAATTGGTTTAAGTTAGCAGTTTTTTTTGTTTATGTATTTAAAATAATGACGTCGCTTGAACGTTTAGATGAAACGTGGATACATGAGCTACAGAAAATACAAGATATAAAACAAAATTATTGCAAAGAATGTATGGATTCAATTTCAGTACATTCTATCTTTGTTAATACAGATAAACATATTGATAAAATTATTAATTTGGAGGTTGCCCTTTCTTCACATACTATTCTTGAAAATCATATGTATATACCTAAAAACAAGCTGATGTCTATTATTAAACAGAACAAGGAGCACTTGGGACAACAAAGTAAACGTGAATATAAACTGATTGATATCGCTTCCTTTTTTGTCACATTAGAACCCGAACATATACAGTCTTATTCGAAATCAAATACGCTTATCGACCATAACTTCTTCAAAATACACCCGTATATTGATGATATACATGTTCCTACTTCTATTTTTATTTTTCACAAACTAAACTCTATTTTTCTCATATATCAAGAGTTTGTCTCTACTTCGAATAATCATACCACAAAATCTATCCTGAAAAAAAACAATGATAAAAATACAAAATCATCACATACCAAAAAAGTAAAGATTAATACAGAACTGAATGAATCATATCGTAGTGTGCGAAATAAACATACAAAAACACGACGAAATCGTACAAAGTCATAATGTTTATGTCAATGTTCTCAAACTATTCAAATGTAAATGATATAAATATTTTTATTGTAGTATAATTACCTGTATCATTTACTATTATGGATAACGATAATTTTCCATTGATAGAAACTAAATCTGATTATTCGTCTTTTTTTCATGACGAAATTGTATTCTTCTATTTTCATTCCGTTCAGTTTCAAAAATATACTGATTTCAATTCATTTTCCAATCGGTATGAAACACTACTGTCTGTTATAAAAGGACAAATACGCGTTGATAAGGATGCAACATTACCATACTTGAAATCTGTCTATAAACTTATCGCGAATACAAGAGATATTCGTCACGGAAAGGGACAACATGATGTTGCGTATATGATGATTTGGAAATTATATAAATTCTTTCCGAGTTTGGCAATTTATATGTTATATCGTTTTGTAAAAAATACCACTAATCAATCGTATACATACGGCTCATGGAGAGATATTAAATATTTATGTGGATTTGTCAAACAGCATAGTCGTCATGGAGAAAATGATTCTATTATTCAAATGTGTATTGAACTTGTTAATACACAACTCAATGAAGACCTCAATACATGGAAATTTTCCGAAAACGCGATGGATTCACGATTTATATCACATGTCGCAAAATGGATTCCGCGAGAGAATAAAAAATTCGGATGGCTTTTTGATTTATTAGCTAACAATTGGGGAGAAACACATTATCCATATATTATTCAATCCGCATCCAGTTACGATTCTCAAATTAGAGCACGAAATAAATATAAACAGTTATATAGAAAAAATGTCTCCTTTTTAAATAAAGCTCTTGATACGGTTGAAATCAACTTATGTGCGAATCGAAGACTATGTATTGAACCGAATAAGATACCGTTATGTTCTCTTTCCAAATATAATAATGTTTCTTTTTATGATTCAGATGACAATGATAAACTTGCATGTAGCCAACAGATTATTAATCATCTTGAATCAAAATATTCAATTCATAATGTATATAACAATAAAGGAAAGTACAATACATCTTCATCGTTACCTATTTCTTATTACGTAAAACAAGCTATTTCGGTTATTCAAGGAAATTATAATGACTCTAATCCACAATTCTATCTTCTCAATAAACAATGGGTTCATTTGGAAAAGGTAACCGCTCAGACGCAACATGAGTATATGATACCAATTATTGATATTTCTTCTTCTATGCGAAAATATGACGATGAACCATTATACGCAGCTATAGGGTACGCTATTCTCATTTCGAATCAAAGTTCTATTCAAAATAGAATTATGATTATGGATAATAATCCTATATGGATTCAGTTCGAAGACAATATGTTATTCGTTCATAAGGTAAAACGTGTTTTGGATATTCTTTCTTCTGTATATTCCACGAAAACATCATACATCAATACATTCCGTCTTATTGGAAATACATTTGGAGATGATATCAACAATATGCAATTTGTTATTTTCTCTACATTTACCGAAGAACAATCACCAGATACTATTCTATATGATACTATTATGAATACATTATCGTCATATACGAATTCAGTATCACATATCTCTTTCTGGAATCTATCTAAACATGAAAATACTATACTACCATGTCTTTCAGAACAAAATAAAACCAAATTATTGTCGGGGTATTCTCCACATTTGATTTCTCAGTTGTATAATCCAAAACGATATTATATGTACACGCCGTACATCAATATACTATATGAACTCAATTCATATCAATATGATATACTCGATGAATATATCAATAATCTTGTATGTATGTAGACCTATTCTTACCATTCAAATGATAACAACATATAGTTATTATCATTTACATGTTGTCTATTTTATCGCATTATATACTTTTGTTTCTCTTTGTAAATTGTTCTGTTTTGTGTTTATCATATTAGTACGAATATTCATCTTCTTTTCATTGCTTATCTTTATAAAATCCAGCACCTTCATCATATCCTTACTCTCATTACTGCTTATATTCGTAAATAATTTTTCTATGTTAGTTATCATTTCTTTACTACTTGGTCGTTTATCTGGGGGTGACAACATAGCATCTTCTAATGTTTTTCTATACGAAGTCCAGGTAGGAACCTTCATATCTACATTATTTAATTCCAAATCTCGTATTATATATGAATACATTACAGATACAGCATAACAATCCCATGATGATACATTCTTTTCTAACTCATCTGCTACATCTTTCCATGTCTTACCTATGAACCTTCCAAAATATTCATCTAATGTATTTTTGTAAATCTTTCGTTGAGATTCACTTAATAAATCTATCATAGCATGGTTCTTTGTTATGAAATCGTTTATTATTATGGTTAGTTTCTCCTTTGTTACCATTCCATCTAACCAATTTTCTGCTTTTTTCTTTTCAAAACCAACAAATCCTAACATGCCAGGAGGGATTATTTCGGTTTTCAATTCATTTGCCATATAGGTCAACATACAAATATCTATACACCATGGAGCATAATCCGGTCCATATACGAAAAAAACATCGCGATATTTATTTGTATTCATTTTGGTTATTTCAGATGATAATCCAAAATCAATTATTATTGGGGTTTTTGTGTTGTCATCAATCATTATATTGTTCTCTTTTACATCCATGTGAACTATTCCTTCTGATAATAATCGGTCGAATCCTTTTAATAAATGTATATGGGTATCCAACAATATGCGAAATAATTGCTTTGGGGTCGCTTCAACCACATTCAAAATATGTGTTGCTAATGTATTTTTGCCTACATATCTTAATTTGTTGGTCTCATATGTCTTTTCATCATCTTCGATAAAATCACAACGCTTTATTTTATCATTATTCATTCTTGCTAATGATACTTCACATTTGCTTAGAATTGGGGCAAAATAATCTTCATGATCGGTGATATTCTTTATTATTTTACCTAATTTTGTTTCACGTTGGGATGTACTCGCATTTTTTTGAACTTTTGTTATATATTGTTTATTTTGGGTTTTTTGTATTGGCTTTCCTTTACAATTAAATCCGGGGCTAAATATACAACCATAACTCCCTTGGTTTATTAATTCTACCTTAGGTTCTGCCATTTTATATATTACTACTCTACAATAAAAAAGAACGTCACATTCTTTTTATTTTTGTTTATGAGTTTTTATTAATATGCGAATTTGATTTTACTTTGTATTCTCATCTTCGATTTGTACTTTAATCTTATAAAAACGATTCTTATATGTCTTCTTTAATCGATTTACTGCTGCGGTTGTCTCAATACGACGCTCCTCAGCACTTCCATTTGATTCGGTCAATAAATCATTTACACTTTCTGGGTTTTCTTTCAAATATAATTCAAAACTATTCGCAGGTGTAAATCTACTTATTATTTTATCATTTTCAGTCATATCAATACTTCCGTTTATTTCACGAATTATTTGTGCGTCCATCGTACGTAGAACTTCGGCTGGAAATCCCACGTACTTCTTACGTTCTTTTGGAACAACATCCATATTGTTGACTTTCTTACGATAATAATAACGCGAACTCTTATATAAACGACTCAATACGTCATCTGCCATTCCCATTTTTATTAAACGACATTTTTCATCTTCTAATTTATTACCTACCTCTTCTTCTTTTATCCAATTATTCCAAGCTTCTTTATAATCCTTGCTTCCATCATACTGATGAATCTTCGCAAAATCGGATAGCATATCAGTTACTTCCTTGGTGAACTTATAACGATTTGTCTGTAATTTCAAATTGTTATATTGATTTTTGGTTTCCTTTACAATATCCTTTTGTGTAGGAACTACTGAACTTTCTTCGAATACCTTTGACATAATTATTACTTTTGGTGTATTATTAATTTTGATTACTTCTTACTCTATGGTAATAAAGTTTTCAATTTTTTATATTTCAATAAACTATTGAAATATAATACGCTCCCGGAGTGTTTCGATCACTCGACATTACGATTAACAGTCGTACGCTCTACCAACTGAGCTACGGGAGCTTTTATGTTATGGAATATTATTCCACAAACTATGACAATCTCATTGCGCGATACTCACGCTCCATTGTCAATATATTACATGTACTTCTCTTTATATTTATTTTGAAACTATCTATTACTTTATTCTATATGGAAAGTCCATTTGATAACTATAATAGCCATTGTATCCTTTATTTAGAGCCTTTTCTTAATAATTTCCATAAAACTTACCAAAATGTGATTACGCTTAGTTCCATGCCAGATGGACCTCTTGCTAACCTTGTCACCACCACATCTACATCCAAACTTTCACCATTTCAACAATTGAATTCTATATCATCTAACCCTTCCAATTGCGTACACGTACTGTTACGGTATCCGAAAAATAGTACGGGTTCCATTTCTTCTGTTAAAAATACAGAATATTTCATGGGTCATGATGACATACCTTCTATTTTCTCCTATTTACAGAGTAACGGATATGAAGTTGATACTAAGCTTACCAAAATGCTATTTAAAAGTGATGTCGTTGGGGGCTCTTCACAAAATAGACTCTCGGGAAATAAAAAGATGATATGTATGATACGTTATACCAACTGATTTTATGTATAATAATTATATAACATGAGCTCATACAGCAAATCGCTTTTTACAAATAATACTGTATTCTCTAATACACGTTCTCTAATTAATCCGATTTCTTTTGCTATCGCAGTTCAAACTATTGGAACCGGAACTTCACAAGAGCTTGAATTCTTAACACAATATTATATAGGTATTATTAGACTTATACAGACGGATTATAGTAGTAAAATCGCAAATCAAACATATGAATCGATACCCACTGACTTTTCTCAATATACAAACCTTGTAAAAGAAGTTCAAGAAATGCGTTCACAAACTACTAACGCATCTGTTCTATTGTTATTACAAATCGCAGAAGATACATTACGAGGCGCGTTTAATTCATTATCTCTATACGGTGACAATTTGTTATTACAACTTGATAAGGCCGATTTACAAAAACAGGTTGCTGATATTTTATCCGATAAAAATGTTACATCCATTCAATCATCTATGTCTACCAATAATATGACACTTACACAAAGCTTTCAATTGGCTCCTGTATTCAATTATTATATACGAATTTATGGAGCGCCCTTACAAGGACAAGGATTTGACCCTGTTAAAGTCGCATTCCTTATATACACATTACAGGAAAATGGAGTTGACCCATATTCTTAAAAATTGATTTATTGGTTATTTTACTATATTCACCAATTCATATATATGTCAAACACACCTTACTGTAGAACTTGCCATAAAGCAGGAAAATCATACAGCGAATATACGAATCATTGGACGCGGGATAAACCCGGAGATGATGGTAATATTATATGCCCGGTTATTTTAAATACGGTTTGTAATTATTGCAAAGAAAAAGGTCATTGGTTAAAATATTGTCCGAATTTATCAAAAAAGCAGTCTGATATAGAAACTTATAATCAACCTACCATACAACCACTTAATTCATGGGCGAATATACTCAAACGAGATTCGTCCAACCAAAATAGAAATAATATTATGAATATTGATGTCAGTATATGTGATATTGAAGATATGTCACGTCCACCCTCTCCAGATTACCCACCGCCGACTCATTACGATTATACATCACCGTCACCAGATTATCTATAATTGATATTTGAATATTTATATATTTTTTATTTGCATTCACCTTTTATAATATTATTTGTATAAATCATATAAAAATGACTTTCTAATTTATAATAACAATATGGCTACTACATCTGACTCAAAACAATTTGTATGTAAATGCGGGAAAACATATAAAACGCAAACTCCGTATATCAAACACGTTAGTAAATGTGTACCTGGACCTGCTGAAGAACAATCAGATAACGTTCAAATTAACGTACAAGATGATGAAACTGAAAAACCACGCCTCAGTAGACATCTCGCACCAGATGCCGCATACTTGGCTCAAGTTGATAATGATATGAAAAATGATTTACAAGAATTCATGACATCTGGAGGTAAGCTTCCCCCACACGAACCACTTGAAGGTGAGAATGTCACAGTTAATACACTTGTTATTGAAACACTACTCAAAACTGTATTGACACAAGTTCTTTCACATCATCATAGACATACACAAAATGTTATCGACCAAAATACCAAACTTATTGAAGAAAATAGAATGCTCGTCAGAATGCTAAGAACCATTGTATATGCTAAAAATAATATTAATTATGAACTTGACGTTCAACCCAATGATGATGGAGACGATGATAACAACGCAGAGTCAGATTCGAACAATGATAATTCCGACGCATAAAAAAACATGTTTACGTATTTTACAAACCAAATAACTATTCTATCTATTTCCCTATTCCAAATTTATCGGTAAATCATTACGAATAAATACACATTCTCCTTCTCTATTCCATTCCACTTGTAGTGTCTTGATTTCCACACCACTCTTCCAAGCATCTATTACTGCTTCCTTATATACCAAATCTATATTCGATGGCTGAAATTGTTTCACGTCTGTTCTCTGAATAATGAAACATAATATTGCTCTCTTATCTGTTGTTGTTACTATTTCTTTCAATTCATTTATATGTTTTAATGCTCTTGGACTTACCACTGCTGTACTATTTTTACGATACCCATCGGGGAAATAAGAGATTTTATCGTCTTGATTTGCTTCATCTATCTCTTTTTTATAATTCTTTCTTTCTTTTTTTGGAACATCCACATAATCGGCCAATGGTACGCTCTTTACTTCCATTATAAAATCACGACCATTTTCGTCCACTCCTGTAAAATCAAAACGGGAATTCAATACCTTGGTCTCTCGTCTATACGATTGTATATTTGTTAATCCCAATACACAATCCTTTTGTAAGCACAATTCTGCTATCGTTTCGCCCAACTTTGGATTAATACCGATTATTATTTCTCGTTCAGGATTTCGCTCTTCTATTAATGTTGCTAACTCTACTCTATGAGAACACTTTGTCTTTCCACTTGTTAATTTTGATAAAATTACTGTCTTTCCCTTTTCTGCTAATCCACAACACCCTAATGAAGGGGAATGACATAATTCTTCTGTTGTGTCATCTCCGTCTATTACGATATCCGCAACATAAGGGGTCTTACATGTCTTTGATGGACGACTTGTTATCAAACCACGGGTTACTCCATTTAGACTGAAAAGATACATTGTATTTTAGATTATTAATTATAAAATTGATTCTTGTTTCTTTGTTGGGTTATAATCTTAAGTTATTCAATTTTGTGCGTATTATACAAAATGGAATGGTCTTTTAATGAAGAACGAATGCTCTCCAGAATTGAATTAATCGAACAACCAGATAGACACCGCAATGGATATTTCTATTGCCGCTACTTATGTTGCTTTACATGGAAAAAATATTCATGATTATTATTTTTACTTTTTTTGTTTCTATATGTATATAGTTATGTCTCAAACCGATTTACATAAGTTCGCTATGTACTTCCATAGTACTCTACGTAATGTAGGACTCTACACCACACTATCATATGGCTCGTTAGCATACTCTCGTGTCTATCGCGGCAGTGCTCCTATTTATGATACCATGCTGATTACTATCAGTATCGCATTCCTTTCTATTGCTTTCATTATCAATTACTTCTTATATCAAGATATTGTTGCATTTATTAAAAAACAAGAACTCGGAGATGAAGTTAATGGATATCTACGTATATCACAAGCCATCTTCGGAATTCATGGAATTCTCTTTATGCTTGGTCTCTTTACTTTACTCAGGTCATTGGCTTTTGTATAACATTATGGTCTTATTATAATATCATTATTATAATGTCATTATTATAATAATATAAACATTTCTCGCTTATTATAATAACTTAACTATGCCGAAAACGGAAATAGATTATTCTAACACTATATTTTACAAAATTTCGTGTAAAGACGAAACAAATAATGAACTTTATATAGGACATACTACCAACTTCGTACAACGCAAATCCGCACATAAAGCTAGCTGTAACAATCCAAAATCTGGGAGTTATCCTGTTAAATTATATAAAACAATTCGCGAACGTGGAGGCTGGGATAATTGGAACATGGAGATTATAGCATTCCGTAATTGTAATGACAGTCGTGAAGCTCGTAAAGTAGAACAAGAATACTATGATAGTCTGGGTGCTACACTGAATAGTATTCAACCTCTGCCTCCTCCAAAACAAAAGCCTATACGTGCTTGTTCTGGTAAGTTTATATGCGAAGAGTGCAACTATTATACCAATAAAACAAGTAGCTATAAAAAACATATTCAAACCGTTAAACACCAGATGATGTCACAAGATTACTCAAACGTTGCCACTCATATATGTGACTGTGGAAAGAAATTTAACCATAGACAGGGGTTATATCGCCATAAAAAAACTTGTAACGCAGAAACAACTGATAATATTCAGGCGACTTCATCTAAGTTAGACAAGGATGATATTATTTTAGAACTATTAGAACAAAATAAACAATTCGCTCAAATAATAATAGAACAAAATAAACAAATAATTGAAATGATGAAAAAGAATTAAATAATTTTACGCTGAAAAAACACAAAAAAGAAATGGCTACGATTTGAAAAATTGGACATAAAATAAATGTCCTTTTTTCATTTTCTCAATGGAGAATTTTAAATGAGGTGTTGAAAATGTGGGTTCTTACCATTATGCTCTCTTTTTCATATTTTATTGTATTTTTTTGTTACCATAAAATATTTAAGTATATTACGCTGAAAATGACTTAGAAGACTTTTTTAATAGTCTATTATACTAAATGACTACCCAAAAATCCCCAACGAATCATGTATTATATACATGTAGTCAATGTAACTATAATACTGCTAACAAGAAAGATTATAATAAACATTTATACACAGCAAAACATCTACGACTAACTAATCCTCACCCTAATCCTCCCAAAAATCCTATTGTGTGTGAATGTGGAAAAGAATACAAACATTATTCCAGTTTATCTAAACATAAGCGAACATGTAATAGAGAACGACCACATAATGAAGCGTCATGTTCTAATGAGATGTTAACAAATACCATATTGGAATTAGTAAAAGAGAATCGTGAGTTCAAGCAATTGATAATAGACCAGAACAAACAGATGATGGAGATGTCTAAAAACATGGGCGGTAATCATACTACAAACAATACTAACTGTAATAACAAGTTCAATCTCAATGTCTTTTTAAACGAGAAGTGTAAAGATGCCATGTCATTAAAGGATTTCGTTAGTTCTATGAATATATCACTGGAAGATTACGTACAAACTGGCGAATTGGGGTTTGTAGAAGGGATTTCCAATACCATAGTGAAATGTATAAGTGACATGGAACTATACGACAGACCTCTACATTGTACCGACCTCAAACGCGAAACTATCTACATCAAAGACGGCGAAAAATGGGAGAAGGACGAAGACAAAGTTGAATTTCGGAAAGCAGTGAAACGAATCGCGAATAAGAATCATAAAATGACTACTATATGGATGGAAAATACGCCAGATGTGAATACAATGGGAACAGAGAACTACGAAAAATTCTTCACCTATATGCAATCCACATTAGGTGGGTGCGGACAAGATGAAACGAAATCATTTGAAGATAAGGTAATGCGAAATGTTATGAGAGAGGTCACAATTGACAAGAAAGCAGAGATGGACTAAATAATAAATTGTGAATGTTATTATTTAGATTTACTGTTTCATTTCTCATTTTTATTTTGATATATTGAGAACATTACACAACAATATAAAGTTATCGACGTATAATATAGTAGATTATGTCAGACTTTACCTATTTATCCAAATGTATTACCCAAGGTTTCACTCATGAAGAGAAGAAGAAGGACGGAATTTTCTTCACACCTCCCTCTATTATTAAAACCATGACCGAGTGTATCCAAAATATCCCGGATTTTCATGTCAGCACGGTGTTAGAACCATCATGTGGGTCATGTGAAATTATCCATCATCTACAACAAACATTTGAGAACATTCATATTACTGGAATTGAAAAAAATACAAGAATATACGAACAAATACAAGATAAATTTGATGAGAACTTAGGTGTATCACTCTTACATCGGGATTTTCTACAATGGGATATCATGAACGAACATAAATTTGATTTGATTATCGGAAATCCACCCTACTTTGTCGTCAAAAAGGACAGCGTTGATGAATCGTTTTATGACCTCATTGATGGACGTCCTAATATTTTCGTTCTTTTTCTGATTCACGCATTACATAAATTAAATGACAATGGTGTATTAGCATTTGTTCTTCCACATAACTTTACCAATTGTGTTTATTATTCCAAAGTTAGAAACTATATATATGAGAACTTTGCCATTATAGATATTATTGATTGTCTGGATGATAACTTTTTGGATACTAAACAAGAGATACTTGTCTTTATCTTACAAAAGAAACAGGATAAAAGCGACAACAAACGATTCACTTTGTCTATCAATAATAATACCGTCTTCAATACGCCATCGAAGATACACGTAATCCAAGATCTATATAAGGACTCGGTTTCTCTATATTCTATCGGATGTATTGTTAGTGTAGGTACCGTTGTTTGGAATCAATGTAAAGATATATTGACAGATGATGATACACAAACTCGCCTTATTTATAGTGGAGATATCAAAACTAACACATTGGATTTGATTCACTATAAGGACCCTTCTAAACAAAATTATATTATGAAAGACGGACACACAGGACCGGTGTTATTAATTAATAGAGGATATGGAACAGGGAATTACATATTCTCCTATTGTTTGATTGATATAGATACACCTTATTTGATTGAAAACCACGTAATCGCTATACAAATAGGGGGAACTCATACAAAAGAGGAATTGTTGGAAAGGTACAATAAAATCATCCAATCGTTCGGTAATGACAAAACGCGTCAATTTGTTGATTTGTATTTTGGGAATAATGCTATTAATACTACCGAATTGAAATACGTTTTGCCTATTTATATGTAAAATTGAAAGTATGGATATTATAAATATGATTTACATAACATAATTATAATATGAACTTTAAACATATCATCGAAGTATTCAAAGCCGCTTCTCGCAAACAGGTGAAAACACCATTGGGAAGATGGAATCTTGAGAATCATACACAAACTAAACTAAAAATCAATTACGCAAATGAAGACCACTGTGGAAGTTGTGCTGAATATATAGTTCAAAAACAACAATTACAAGTTGACAAAACACGACAACAACAAAAAGAAGAAAAAGAAGAAGAAATGTATATGTATATGATTGGACCCGAGGCATTACCCGACACACGTAATTACAAATTATAGTTATTTTATTAAAATCATAATAAAGCTTTTTTATTAAGGATAAATATATACCACATGGACGAACCATACGTACCTATATTTATTATCGTTCATAATCAATTCGAAATACTAAAAAAAACAATCGCGTCTTATGAAAAATATATTAAAACGCCATTTAAAATTATCTATCATAATGTTGCTACTACATACGAACCTACCCTTTTGTTCTTGAAAGAACAAGAACAACTTGGGCGAATTGTGTATAATACAACGGTTAACGACCATCATACAGTTACACAAACTATTGATGATTATTATAAGAAACATCCAGAATGTGAATATTATGTTATGACCGACCCAGATATTGAATTAGATAATGTAAATGGAGATATATTAGAACTTTACATACATACATTGAATGATACGGGGGCGGTTAGTGTTGGACCTATGTTAAGAATTGATGATATCCCAGATTACTATCCAAGAAAAGAACTTGCTATATGGAGTCATACTCACCAGTTCTGGGACCCATCTATACCAAAGTATCAAATTTCGTTCAATGAGAATATATATTTATTTATTGTATGCAATACAGATACTACGTTTCAGTTATGTTCTTTTAAAAATAGACCTAAGAGTTTCCCTCATGAAAATTCTATACGATTTTTTGCTCCATATTCAGCAAGGCATTTAGATTGGTATATTGACCCTAATAATTTAACACCATGTCAAAAATATTATCGAGAAACTACCACTGACATATCACATTGGAACAAATCTAAATGGAATGAAGAATGGAATGGTAAACCTATACCGGATTTATAATTTATTATCAACATATTTTTTATATTGATAATAATCAACTAACCTTCTTTCTTACACTTTTCGCAATAGGTAAATGTTTCTCCATATAGTCCACCTTCTCGTTCTGTTATCCATTTATGCCCTCCCGTACTATAACAAAAAATAGACTTTTTTTCTTCTAACAAACGGATTGAATGTTGAAGATTGTCTATTTTTTGTATGTATTCGTGTTTTTCTTTTATTAATTCTTTTATTTGGGTTTCATATAGGACTACACCTTTCGTTTGGTAGTCGTCTATGTTCTTTTTGTGTTCTTCATTTTCGACGTCCATCTACTAAATATGGACTCTTGTTTTTATATTTTGTTTATACATTTTTATATGGATTTTGTTTTGTAATTATATGATGTATTAATATCTTGGGGTTTTTAATTCTAATAATGCTTTGGCTGCTTGACGCACAGAACATCTGGTAGGGATTGTTTTCTTTTCTTGAATTGCTTTTCTGGGTTTTTGTTTTTGTATGATTGGTCTAATAGTTGGTTTCTCTTCTTCTTTTCTCTGTTTATTAAGAGACAACAATTCTTGACGATATCTCCTTTCGATTTCCTTACCTTTCTCTTGCCATTCATCCATATTATTGGGGAAATATTGTTGTTTAGTTTTGTAAGATGAATGTTCTGTTAATTCTGCCTTACGAGCATTCCATACATGGTGTTCTTCGGTGGATACGACTTCAATAGATGGCATTTTGTTTACGTTTGTATGTAACTATGTTGTTTATTGAGTACATATATGTGATAACAGTTTTCAATTTTATTCAATCATTGGATATCCAAACATTTCAAAATCATTTTTAAACATTACATTTATTAATCTTATGCTGTCCTTATTCAAATATTCCATATATGATTTTGATTTTGATGGACCTTTATAATCTGGGAATCCATACTTTTGTAATTCTTCTGTTAGATTTTCCATTTTCAAAAGGGTTATATCGGGAATTAACTTATCATTTTCATCTATAACAAACTTGTATTGAGGTATATTGTGATTATCTAAATCATCTCGTTGGAAATAATAATTACGAATAGTATCATATATTTCTTCTTGACTATCTGTTTCTGTATTAAACTTTAACCAAAATATATCACTTACGATACGGTCATATGGGTTGCGTACAAATGCTAATTTTTTTAATTTATTATTGAATTCTATCTCCAATAATTCGCGATATTTATAGAGTGTTTGATAGGTTTGATGTTGTAATGAGATTTGATTTAAATTAGGGTCTGGAAAAATATTTTGTTTTCCCCATATTCTTGTTCTTGTTTTATCTAACAGATATTCTTCAAATGATGTACCCCCTGTCTTTGGAATATGAATAAACAATAGATTGTATTCTGGGAAATGCGGCATTATGTAATATGTTATGTTAAGTTTTTATGTATCTTTTTATTAAGGTCTTTTATAGAGTCTTGTTATCGAAGTCTTTTATTGAAGTCTTTTTATGTATGTTTTTATATAAAGTCTTTTATCGAAGTCTTGTTATAGAGTCTTTTATCGAAGTCTTTTTATCGAAGTCTTTTATTGAAGTCTTGTTATCGAAGTCTTTTATCGAAGTCTTTTATCGAAGTCTTTTTATTGAGGTACAGTACAGTCGGTATTTGATAACCTCTGTTATTTATGTACTGTGGTATCCGGGTTACACTACGATGTAACGGCTATATTCACCTTATAATTCTTGTATAGGGTAGTTTTACAGCATATTACCATATAATACTTATCCAGAAACGAGTGACATATTGATTATCGAGTAGGATACTTAATTTTGACTAAATTCGCACTTCATAGTCGAGCCACTAACCCACCCATATGAAATACTTTTAAGTAACCCTCTTTATAGGGACTTCTTTATAGGGACTTCTTTATAGGGACTTCTTTATATGGCCTCTTTATAACCCGATTGATAACCCACTTGATAAACCCTTACAATAAAGTCCATATGATAAACCTTACGATTCGTTTTCGTTTTTAAAAGCGTAATGAAATACCCCATACAAAGTATATAAAAGAGACCATATACTTATTGTATCGATATGGCAGAAAACACACTGGATATTGTAAATTTGATAGAAAATAACCCGGTTACCAAGTTATCTAATACATATCAGAGTAAATTACTTACTCGTATTCAAAGTGAATTTACTGAATTCGAACAACAATTATTCATAACCAGCTTTTACTGCTTCTTAAACTACCATCCTAAAAATGATTTTATTATTGATTTAGATAACGTTTGGAGATGGTTAGGATTCCAATCGAAATTTAATTCAAAAAGAATATTAGAAAAGCATTTTACAATTGATAACGATTATAAATTATTGCGTCTCAACTATGCGAACCAAACAAATAAGACACGCGGCGGTCATAATAAAGAAACTTTTTTACTTTCAGTAAAGACATTTAAATCACTTTGTTTAAAAGCTTGTACGAAACAAGCCGACAAAATTCACGAATACTATATTAAACTTGAAGAAACCTTAAACAATATTATTGAAGAAGAAAATAATGAATTAAAACAACAACTTGCATCCGCAGAAAAACTGATTGAAACCTCGGAAGAAGACAAATCTAAATTACGTGAAAAAACTCTTATAGAACAATTCCCACAAAATACACAATGCTTTTATTATGGCATTATTGATAATGTTTCTGATAAAAATGAGAGAATAATCAAATTTGGAAATTCGAATAATTTAAAATCCAGGGTAACTACACATCATAAAACCTATAATAATTTTCACTTAGTTAACGCATTCAAGGTAACAAACAAATTAGAAGTTGAAACCGCATTTAAAGAAGACACTCTAATTAAACCTCTTTTACGAACCATTATTATATCCTCTAAAAAATATGTTGAATTACTGGCTATTGATGATTTATCCTTTAATGAAGTTGATAAAATTATTAAAAATATCATAGCTAAAACAGAATATACTTATGAAAATTATATCAATTTACAAAGCGAACTCAAACAAGTCAAACAACAACTTAATCAGGCTAATGTTAATAACTGTCGCAACGAATGCATCCTATTAACCAATGAAAATAAACGTCTCGAAAAAGAAAATCATATGTTGATTCGGAAATGTAACTCATTATCTAAACAAACGGTTTCTCCTTTTAAAATGTGTAATATTGTTGATAATCACAACCAACACAATGACCTCACCTCTTCCAATGTTATTCAATCACTTAAACGACCCGTGCGAAATAAAGATGGCAAGTATAACATGAATGGCGTTATATATGATGAACTTTTTGGAAACAGAGAACAAGTTTATAATGGAACTGCGTATAAAACCAAGGCAGGGCTTACTCAAAATGATTTATTTCTCAATTCCAATGGGAAAATCATTTCTAAATTAAAATCAGTTCAAGAAACATACGCATTAAGGTTTGAAAAATACGGGATTAATCCGCCTTCAGCATAACCATTCTGAATATATACTCTATAGAATCAACAATATATATTCAAACAAACCATCTTTTCTATTTCTATTTACACATTTTAAATTAACTATTGAGAACATTGACATAAACCACACACAAAAGACATCAAATACGCCTACAAATCACCACTCATTACAAGGTTCTCAATACTCCTTTCACCTCTATATAACCCGCTTGATAAACCCTTACGATTCGTTTTCGTTTTTAAAAGCGTAATGAAATACCCTATATGAATAAGTTTTGGTTCACCCAAAGCGAAACAACCAAATAAGGCCTACCACTTCCATAAAAAAAGGACTTAGCCTCTAATTAATTACGTTACAACAATATAAATTCTCTATCTATAGGTACCCACTTCTACATATCGGACATTGACACTCTCGCATGTTCGTAGCAGCAGCAGTAGCGGCTCTTAATGTTTGGGTTAGCATACACGCCGTACACATTTGATGCCCGCATCTCAATATAACCTTTGCGGTATCACCTAACGTATCCAAACAAATAGGACAATCGTCCGTTTCAATTGCGGTTTCACGAAGTATTGGTAAAGGTTCGCGGTTCATCCATATATGTTGTACTCGTACTACCTGTTCCCTGACTACATTCTCAGCTTGTCGTCGTTGGTTACGTGCTTCTATGTTTGCCCTTACCCTATCATTATACAGGGTTTGTGATCGAAGCAAATTTTCTTTTTCAGCTATGTAATCGACATGAAATACGTTGTGTAGAGATGTCGTTGTAAACTCGCTTTGGGGGAGAAGTACACCATCATACCCCCATATCATACCAGGAAGGTCACGTTGTAACCAACTAAATTTCTGTAAATACGTTTCACGTTTTTCAGTCAGTAATATTGAGTTATCGTTTATAGACTTGGTATAGTCTTTCCAAGTATTATTGATTTTGGTCCATTTTTCTTCGGAAAACAGTATGGTTTCTTTTTTAAACCTTTGGTCTTCAACTATTTTTACTATCACAATCTCATACTTACATGCGACGTTTACTTGCTTTTTTGTTTTGAAAATTACGGCGGGAATATGTCCTTCTATTAAAAGTTGGAGCTCCGCTAACTTTTCAAATGGTATTTTGTGGGTTTTTATTTTTTCTGGAGCCGCGTGTACTTCTCCACCGCACATCTGTAATATCTTATCCACTTCAAGGTCTCTACAACTTGCTCTGGTATGTCCTACCACCTCACAGTGTCCGCATTTTGAGGGAGCTCTTGGCATTTTATATCTTGGTTGCTTGTTTGCTTATTCTACTTTAGTTTCATTACATTCCAAGAGAAAAAGGTTTTCAATTTTAATACCAATCAATATATACTCTATAAAATCAACAATATATATTCAAACAAACCATCTTTTCTATTTCTATTTACACATTCAAAATAAACTATTGAGAACATTGACATAAACCACACACAAAAGACATCAAATACGCATACAAAACACCACTCATTACAAGGTTCTCAATAGATTATTCAAAATGTATACTATATATATACATGCATAATTCTTCAACAAAAAAGAGAACACGTTGTAAGAACGGTACCCGCAAAAATAAGAAAACTGGAAAATGTGAAAAGGTTTTAGTCAAAAAATCCAAGTCTAAATCACCAGAATTACCATTATGTGCTATATGTCACGAAGATTTAAAAATAAATGATGATATACCCGATTTACCTTGTAAACATAAATTCCATCAAGCATGTATTATAGAACTCTGTAATCATAAGAATAATCGTCAGGTTTCATGTCCTATATGTAGGAATGACATTACACAAACATGTACGACCATCAATCCTATTACTCCTTTTGTAAATAAGTATTTAGATGTAGGCGAATATGGAGCCCCTGTTTATGATTGGGCTTCCATGTCTGTGGAGCAAAGAAAAGAAGCAGATAAAATTGTCACTAAATTTAAAAAGAATTTTATGGCACGAAGAAAGAGAGCTATGGCGAAGGAAACTACACAACAATTAGCACAACGAAGACAAATCGAACAAGATTATCAAGATAGGATTAACGAAGAACGATACAGATTATATAATTTCAATGGTTAACAGCCTATTCATCCACACCTCAAACGCCTACAAATCACCACTCATTACAAGGTTCTCAATACTCCTTTCTGAATATGTATTCTATAGAATCAACAATATATATTCAAACAAACCATCTTTTCTATTTCTATTTACACATTTTAAATTAACTATTGAGAACATTGACATAAACCGCACACAAAAAGACAGCATATACACCTACAAAACACCACTCATTACAAGGTTCTCAATACTCCTTTCTGAATATGTATTCTATAGAATCAACAATATATATTCAAACAAACCATCTTTTCTATTTCTATTTACACATTTTAAATTAACTATTGAGAACATTGACATAAACCACACACAAAAAGACATCAAATACGCATACAAATAATGGATTATATTGAGAACATTGACATAAACCACACACAAAAGACATCAAATACGCATACAAATAATGGATTATATTGAGAACATTGACATAAACCATACCATATAGCACTCTACAATCCACACCTCATACATCTAATATTATATAAGGGAATTTATTGTAGGTATCAACTAATATATAGATAATGTATAGACTCCACAGCATATATGCTATCCAGAAATGAGTGGGATATTGAGTTTTGACGATTTACCTACAAAATTGATTTATATAATAATATAATATTCATAATAACAAAGTATTTCAACAAAAGAACACGAATCAAGATGGAACCACGTCAATTAATCAATATGCATAGAATTTGTATTGTTAAACATGCGTCTAATGTTTGTTACATGCGTCCAACTAAATTTATTCAACCAGTACAGGTATCACCTATTAAAATAACAATACGTGATACTCCTAATCATAGGTAGGCATCATCTCTCTTTACAAACCTCTTTTACAAACCTCTTTACAAACCTCTTTACAAACCTCTTTACAAACCTCTTTACAAACCTCTTTACAAACCTCTTTACAAACCTCTTTACAAACCTCTTTACAAACCTCTTTACAAACCTCTTT
>Ga0228669_1000308_pt1 | contig 28138 bp, 24 predicted proteins | sample 84DmetaG_FD_182700 | JGI IMG/M metagenome (GOLD analysis project Ga0228669, IMG submission 182700) | Seawater microbial communities from Monterey Bay, California, United States - 84D | ecosystem: Environmental > Aquatic > Marine > Coastal | place: USA: California | collected 2016-10-11 | reverse complement strand
ATTTAATATCCAAAGCCCCTCTGTATCAAAATTAATTTTGATACTATCAATAGGAATATCAGTATTAGTTTTTAAAAGCATATTCTATAATATTTGAACCCATTTTTAAAGCTTTTAATCTTATGTTTTTAGGGTTGTTATGAATAGAACTGTCTTCCCAGCCATCACTTAAATCAGATTCATAATCATAAAAACACACCAATCTGCCCTTAAAAAATAATCCAAAACCTTTTGGTTTTTTTTTATCATGTTCGTGAATTTTAGGGACTCCATTTTTAAAAGTAAATGTTTGATTATAAATGGGATGACTACTTGGAATTTCTTGAAATTTTAATTCAGGAAAAACTTTGTTCATTTCTCTTCTAATAAATTTATCTAATCCATAATTGTCAGACACATGAATAAACCCTCCGGCTGTTAAGTAATTTCGTAAGTTTTGTGCTTCTTGTTTTGTGAAATACACATTTCCATGACCAGTCATGAAAACAATAGGAAAGTTAAAAAGATCTAAACTTCCCACAGCTACAGTGCCTTGATTTAATTTAATTTTTGTGTTTGAGTTTTTATTCGCAAATTTAATTAAGTTAGGAACAGCAGTTTGATTTGAATACCAATCTCCGCCACCATTATATTTTAAAACTGCCACTTCTTGTGAGGATATCTTCACAGAAAAACATACAATAACCAAAAGAAAAATTTTTGTAAACTTCAATTTAAGTGTAATTTTAAACTAAGATAGCAATTCTTATTGATTGATAAATGAAACATTCATAACAGACACTAAAGCTGCTGTTTCGGTTCTTAATCTTGCTTTACCAAGTGTTATTGGAGTATATCCTTTATTCAAGCTTTTTTCTATTTCTGATAATGAAAAATCACCCTCAGGTCCTATTAATATTGTAGAAGATTCTTTGGGCAGGAGCACATCCTTCATTAATTGTTTCTCATTTTCTAAACAATGTGCAATATATTTTCCTTGCGTTTGTTTTTGTTTTAAAAATTCTGATAAAGTAACCACCTCATTTAGTTTTGGTAAGTGAATTTTTAATGATTGTTTCATTGCAGAAATTATAATCTTTTTTAGCCTTTCAGGTTTAATAAATTTTCTCTCAGAATTGTCACAAATAATTGGTGTAATTTCATCAATCCCTATTTCAGTTGCTTTTTCTAAAAACCATTCTAGTCTGTCATTATTTTTTGTTGGTGCTATAGCTAGATGTAAATAATATTTTCTTTGTTGTTTCTTATGTTCTATATTAATTACATTTATTAAGCATTTTTTGTCATTAGCGACACTAATTTTACAGTGAAATAGATCTCCTTTTCCGTTAGTTAGATAAATATGATCTCCCTCTTTTTTTCGAAGTACTTTTACTACATGTCTGCTTTCAATTTTATCAAAAGTAATTTCATTAGTATTCTTATCTATATGTGGATTGTAAAATAATTGCATGGGTTCTATTTTACAGGATAGTCTTCAATATTCATTTTATAAGTTCTTCTTCTTTTATGGGTTATGGGATCAAAATTTTTCCATAATTGATGTATGGCGTTATTATCTTCTAGCTCGGGTGTTCTAATTACTGTTTCAACTCCGATTGCATTAAAACTAGTTGTAAAATCACTGAAAATAATAGCAGTTATCCCTTTGTTTTGATATTCTGGATCTACACCAATTAAGTATGAGGTTACAGTTTTTGCATTTTTTTTTGCTTTTAAAAGATGAAATATCCCAAAGGGAAATAATTTACCTTTCGCTTTTTGTAGAGCCTCTGAGAAAGAAGGCATCATAATTCCAAATGCAACTAGTTTTCCGTTTTCATCAACAACAAACTTTATGAAATCTGGATTTATAAAATTGATATATTTTTTTTTAAAATAATCTATTTGATTTTCAGATATAGGTACATAAGATGAAAGGGTCACGTATGTTTTATTGAAAAGATCAAACATTTCATTTACATAAGGCATAATCTCTTTCGTATTTGAAAAATTTAAAGATTTTAGTTTGAACCTTCGCTTTATTAAATTTGAGATCCTTTCATAATAGGGTCCATCTACTTTTGATAATTTAAATTTATTTTCTAGATATTCTTTTTCTTTTACAAATCCTAGTTGTTCTAAATGTTCTTTGTAATAAGGATTAGAGTACCAAGTTACCATAGTTCCAATATGATCAAAACCATCTGTGAGTACACCTACCTTATCAAGATTTGAAAATCCAACAGGACCTTCCATATATGTTAATTTATTTTTTTTGCCAATTTCTTGTACTTTTTGAATAAGAAGTTTGGTAACATCTATATTGTCTATTACATCAAACCAACCAAAACGCATTTTTTTAATTTTTTGGTTCTTCACTTCATACCAATTGATGATAGCTGCTATTCTACCTACTATTTTATTGTTTTGGATAGCTACAATGAAGAATGCTTCAGCATTTTCAAATGCTGGATTAATCTCTTTGTTTAAAACATCTAACTCCTCTTTTATAATTGGAGGAACCCAGTAAGGATTATTTTTGAAGATAGAAAAAGGAAATTGAACAAATTGTTTCATTTCCTTTTTTGTGGTCATTTCCTTTAGTGTAATCATGGCACTAGTTTAGGTCTTAATTTAAGTCGTTTTCATCATCATTATCATCATCTACCTCACTTTTTCTTTTCTTACTTGCTTTTTCTTTTTTCTTTTTTTCAGCTTCTTCTTTTTTTCTTTCTCTTTTGAGTTTTTTATTGTCTTTTTTTACTTCTTTTTCCAGATTTTTTATCTCTTTTTCAAGTTCTTTGGTGTTTTTTTCTGAATCTTGTTTTTCATCTTTTTTTCTTGTCTTTAGAATATTAAAAAAACCTTTCTTTGTTTTATCTTTTTCTTCCTTTATTTTTGAGGGACTAATTCTTCTTCTTATTGGTTTTACTCTTAAAGACTTTTCTTCTAAATTCTCTTTATTTGTAGCGTTATTATTATTGATAGATTGAATAGTTTCCTTTTTTAGACTGGATTTTTTTGTTGATACTCTCTTACCTTTTTTTCTAAATAGATTTTTAAATTTATTTGTTAAATTGTCCAAAAATCCTTTTTTACCAAAAAATCCTTTATTTTTTATTGACTTACTTTTTTTGTCTTCATTAAGAACTTTATCAACATGTCTGTCTAATCTATATGAAGCTCCTAATGAAGAGTAAAATCCTGAAGATTTTCCATCTGCTAGTAATCTAAAAGAGCTATTCAATTGAAGATTTCTATTAAATAAAAAGGCAATACCAGTACCAATATTTGATTGGTATTGGTACTTGTCAAACATTGTTTGATTTTCAAAAAAAACAGACCATCTAGGTTTGTAACTGTAGGTAGCTGTTATGATGTATGATAATTCAGGTAACTCAGTCCCAATTCTATCATAAAATATATTAGTGATAATATTAAAATTATCACTCAGATCGTTTTGAAGAAGTACTCCGACCTTGGGCGAAAAACTATTTGTTTTATATATGTTATCTGGAATACCGGTATTTGCTCCGGCATAAATTGCGACTGAAGGAATTAGTCTTTTCCAATCAAAACTATTTCTTGCAACCCAACTTCTTATTTCCTTTGATTTATCCTGGTATTTTTTTTCAAATACTAAATATTTTGCTGCAATAATTAACTTGCTAATGCCTGTTTTTTGGTAACTTGAATTAAAAATATTTTGAAAACCAACTTCTTCATTTTGATAGGCTAAATTTATATTAAACTCTAGTTTTTCATTTAAAAAACTAGATCTTAATAAGAAATCAACCCCGTAGGATTGAGGTCTGTAAAAAGTTGGATACTTGTTAGTTTCTCTATAAAAGAGACTCGTTTCTAACTGGTATACTCTAGTGCCAATTGAATAGGGAGATTCTGAGAGTCCAGGTCTGTTTGAATTGATAACATTAGTGTACTGAGCTAACGCAGTATGTGTTAAAACTAACATACTTAGCATTAAAAATACTTTTAGTTTATTTATTAAATAATTTAATCTCAAAAAAATATTTTTTTGGTTTCACACAAACATACTCTAAAAATTGGACTCATCAAATGCATAAATACTTTTTAATGGTGTTAAATTTTTGTATTCTATTAACGTAACTTTTATTATCAAATTGTTATTTTTGATTTTAATTTTATGTTTACATGCAACAAGCAGATTTAATGGGTTTATTAAGAACAATTCTTATTTTTTTAATTGTATATTATAGTTTTCGATTTCTAGCAAGAATATTTGCTCCTATATTATTAAAAAAAGTAGTTGGAAATATGCAAGAAAAAGCTCAACAAAAACATAAACAAACTCATAATTCATCAACAAAAGAAGGTGAAACTATCATAGATAAAAAGCCAAACTCTAATACTCAAGGGAATAACTCTGTTGGAGAATATGTAGATTTTGAAGAAATAGATTAATATGAATTTAAAATTTTTTTCAACTCATTTAGTTTCATTATTAGTTTTTATAATTGCTGCATTATTATACTTCCATCCAGTTTTAAAAGGAGAAAAACTATCCCAATCCGATATCACACAACACATCGGAATGGCAAAGGAGGTAAATGATTATAGATTAACAACTGGTTTAGAACCTTATTGGGCAGAAAGTGCTTTTAGTGGTATGCCTACATATCAAATTGGAACTTATTTTCCACACGATTACCTAACCTATTTAGACCGTTTAATTCGTTTTCTTCCCAGACCTGCCGATTATTTATTTTTATATTTTTTAGGCTTTTATATTATGTTACTTGCCTTTAAAGTAGATTGGAAATTAGCCATTATGGGATCCCTAGCCTTTGGTTTCTCAACATATCTCATGATTATATTTGGTGCTGGGCACAATGCAAAAGCACATGCAATTGCTTATATGCCTTTAGTTCTTGCAGGTGTTATTTATGTTTTTAAGAAAAAATATTTAACTGGTTTTACCTTAACCGCTGTAGCAACTGCTTTAGAAATTAAAGCAAACCATCCTCAAATGACTTACTATTTACTCTATGCTATTCTTATCCTAGGGATTATAGAGCTTATAGAAGCTGTTAAAAAAAAGCAAATTACACAGTTTACGTCTCAATCTTTAATAATAATTACCGGCATGTTGTTGGCTGTTGGAGTTAATTCAACAAGGTTAATGGCAACTAAAGAGTATTCAGATTTTAGTACACGAGGAAATACTTCATTGACAATCAACTCAGATGGAACTCCAAAGGAGGTAACCTCAGGATTATCTAAAGATTATATCACTCAATTTAGTTATGGGATTTCTGAAACTTTTAATTTATTAGTTCCCCGGTATATGGGAGGTGGGACAGTAGAACGTTTAGATAAAACCTCGAATACTTATAAATATGTTTCTTCAATAGCGAGCCCTAAGCAGGCAGAAGGTTTTACGAAACAAGTTTTTACCTATTGGGGAGATCAATTAATTGTCGAAGCACCTGCTTATGTTGGAGCCGTTATCATATTTCTTTTCTTTCTAGGACTATTTTTGGTAAAGGGGAAATTTAAATATTGGTTAGTGGCATCAACAGTTTTTTCAATAATAATGAGTTGGGGAAGAAACTTTGAGTTTTTAACTAATTTATTTATTGATTATGTGCCATTATATAATAAGTTTAGGGCTGTGTCTTCATTTCAAGTAATTGCTGAATTATGTATTCCTTTACTAGGAATCTTAGCAATAAAAGAATTTATTTTTACTGAAATATCAAAAAAAGAAAAATTAGAGGCTATTAAAAAAGCATTTTATGTAACTAGTGGCTTAATTCTTATTGGTTTGTTTTATGCTATTTCTTTTTCAACTTTTGAGGGTTTAAGAGATGCCAATTACAGTCAATATGAAGGGTTGTTAGATGCCGTAATATCAGATAGGAAATCATTATTATATAATGATAGTTTTAGGTCTTTAGTTTTGATTAGTGTAAGTTTTAGTATTCTTTGGTTATTTCTAAAGCAACAAATTAATAAAATCAAAGTAATTATTGTTTTTACATTGTTAATACTATTTGATTTAGTTCAGGTGAATTTAAGATATGTAAATGAAGATGATTTTAAACAGGCCAGGAAAATTGATAAACCTTTTACAGCAAGTAATGCTGACCTTCAAATTTTGAAAGATAAAACTCATTACAGAGTAGCAAATTTTTCAGGAGATCCATTTCAAGACGGACGAACTTCCTATTTTCACAAATCAATTGGGGGCTATCATGCTGCCAAAATGGGCAGATATCAAGATTTGATTGAATTTCAATTAGGAAAACAAAATATGCAGATTTTTAATATGCTAAATGTTAAGTATTTTATTATTCCTGATGATAATGGTAAAGAAGAAGCGCAGCAAAACCCCAATGCAAATGGAAATGCTTGGTTTGTAAATGAAATTAAATACGTACAAACTGCAAATGAAGAAATAAAAGCTTTGGACAGTTTAAATACTAAAAAAATTGCCATACTAAAAGACCTTAATTCTTACGGATTCGAAGATTCAAAAAAATATAATGTAGATAGTTTAGCGACCATAAAACTCACAAAATATTCGTTAAATGCCCTTAGCTATGAATCTTTTTCAAATCAAAATGAATTTGCAGTATTTTCAGAGATATATTATAAGGATGGTTGGAATGCATATATAGATGGTGAACTTAAACCTCATTTGAATGTTAATTATGTATTGAGAGGATTGGAGATTCCTGCAGGAAATCATCGCATAGAATTTAAATTTGAACCGAAAGTAATTCAAACAGGAAGCACAATTTCTTTAATGTCATACGTGCTTTTATTTCTAATCCCATTAGGATGGTTCCTCTACAATAAGAAGAAACCAACTCAATAGTTTACTTTTTCATAAAAGATACAATATATTTATGTTTCCTAAACATCATCAAAGAAGATACAATTTAACCTTACGGTTTTTACAAAAAGTACTTCCTGCTCCTGCAACTATTTTAGACTTAGGTGTTAAAAATCCTTTTTCTGAAATAATGGAGCAAAATGGCTATACCGTATTTAATACTAGCGGAGAAGATTTAGATATATTACCAGAAATAGTTAAGAAGTATAATGTAGATGCCGTAACTGCTTTTGAAATTTTTGAACACTTAATTGCACCATTTAATGTTTTAAGTAAAATAAAGTCTACTAAACTAATAGCCTCTGTTCCTCTTAATTTATGGTTTGCCAAAGCATACAGAAGTAAAACAGATTTATGGGACAGACACTACCATGAGTTTGAAGATTGGCAATTTGACTGGTTATTGGAGAAATCTAGTTGGAAAATTATTGAAACACAAAAATGGACCAGCCCAATTAAAAAAATCGGTTTCCGCCCAATTTTAAGAACATTTACTCCAAGATATTATATTGTTTACGCCAAAAGGTAGTTAGATTATGAAAATTGGAATGATTTTAGATGATATTTTTCCACCTGACCCAAGGGTTGAGAATGAGGCAATTACATTAATTAATTCTGGTCATGAGGTTTTTTTATTCTGTCTTACTTATGGGCATCAAAAACTACATGAAAATATAAATGGTATTCAAATCAGAAGATACAAGTCTAATAAAATAATTTATAAACTTTCTGCGCTCTCCTATGATTTCTTTGGTTATAGAATGATTATGAAACCAAAAATAGATGATTTTATAAAAGAGAATTCTATTGAGGTAATACATATTCATGATATTAGAATAGCAGAAGCTGTGTTTTTATCAAATAAAAAGTATCAATTAAAAATAGTTTTAGATCTGCATGATAATATTCCTGAAAACATGAAGTTCTATCCACACTTACATAAATTTCCTGGAAAGTATATTATTTCTCCAAAAAGATGGAAAATTAAAGAAAAGGAGTTCATTCTTAAGTCGGATAAAATTATAACAGTCTCTCCTAACTTTGCTAAAGATCTAATTGAGACTAATAATTTAGGTCCTGAAAAAATGGTTTTAGTACCAAATACTGTTAGGCAGTCTTTCTATAAGGAAGCTATTTATTCTGAAGAAATTAAAAATAAGTATTCTAATAATTTTGTTGTACTTTACTTAGGGGATACCCACATAAGGCGAGGTTTATTAACTGCCATAAGAGCCTCTAAAACATTATCTCAAGATATCACAAACTTTAAATTAGTGATAGTAGGAAGAAATACGACAGATAATATTTTAATTGAAGAGGTAAAAAGATTAAATTTAGAATCTTTTATAGATTTTGAAGGATGGCAAGATGTTTCTTTGTTTCCATCATATATACTTGCAAGTGATGTATGTATTTCACCTTTGTATAGAAGTATTCAACATGATGTGGCTTATGCGAATAAGATTTTTCAGTATATGAGTTTTGGTAAGCCAATATTAGTTAGTAATGCAACTGCTCAAAAAGAATTAGTTGAAAGCATAAATAGTGGATTTGTACATGAACAAAATAATGAAGTAGATTTTCAGTCTAAAGTATTAGAATTGTATAAAAATAAAGAGAAGTCTCAAGAATTAGGCGATAATGGTAAAGAATTTATACAGAATAAATTCTCATGGGAACTTACCTCCAAAGCCTTAGTGAAATTATATGATGAATTCTAAAAAGAAAGTTTTAATTATCACTTATTATTGGCCACCAGCTGGTGGTTCTGGAGTTCAGCGATGGTTAAAGTTTGTGAAATATCTTAGGGATTTTGATATTGAGCCAGTTATTTATACAGTAGATAACCCTGGGTATGCAATTAATGACAAAAGTTTAATCAATGAAATTCCCAATTCTATTGAAACCCTCAGGCAACCAATATTTGAACCTAATTCAATTTTGAATTTTTTTGGAACTAAAACAAATAAAGAAAGTGCTGGTTTTTTAAATCCAAATCCAAATTTTATAGGAAAGATAATACAATATATTCGAGCCAATTACTTTATTCCCGATGCTAGAAAGTTTTGGATAAAGCCTTCCGTAAAATTTTTAAGTAATTATTTAGAAAAGAACCCTGTAGATGTAATAATTACAACTGGTCCTCCCCATAGTTTACACTTAATAGGTTTACATTTAAAAAAGAAAAAAGATATAAAGTGGATTTCAGATTTTAGAGACCCCTGGACTGAAATAGATTACTTCCACAAAATGCCACTTAATAAAAAAGCAAAGAAGAAGCATCATCAGTTAGAAAGAGAGGTTCTGAAGAATTCAGATAGCGTTATTGTTGTAGGGAATACAATGAGAGATCAATATTTGAAGGAAACTGATAAGGTAGTAACAATTTCAAATGGATTTGATACATCTGATAACAAAGAGGTTTCACATCTTGATATTTTTTTTTCAATTACACATGTTGGAATGATGAATGCAGACAGAAATCCGTCTGATTTATGGAAAATATTGAAAGAAATCTGTCTTGAAAATCCAGATTTTAAAAGTGATTTAAAAATACGATTAATCGGTAAAATTGCCAAAGAGGTTTCCCATGATTTAAATATTTTTGATAGTGGAATTACAGAGGTTGTTGATTATGTAAGTTATGCTGAAGTGAAAAAATATCAATTAGAAACCCAAGTATTATTACTTTGTATTAATAATGTTCCAAGTGCTCGAGGAATTATAACCGGAAAAATATTTGAATATTTACAAGCAAAACGCCCTATCTTAGCTATTGGGCCTGAAGATGGTGATGCCGCAGAAATTTTAAAGAATACAAATTCGGGAAGTATTTTTGGATTTGAAAACAAGCAGAAATTAAAGCAACATATTTTAGAGCTTTACAAAGATTATAAAAAAAATCAGCTAATTGTAAATTCTGAAAATATTGAGCAGTATCATAGGAGGGAATTGACAAGAAAACTAGCTCATTTAGTGAGAAGTATATAATCTATGAAGAAAATTGTAACGATATTAGGAGCTAGACCTCAGTTTGTAAAAGCTGCAGTTTTAAGTAGAATAATTAAGAAGCACAAAAATATTGAAGAAATTATTGTTCATACTGGTCAGCATTTTGATTCAAATATGAGTGCTATTTTTTTTGATGAAATGATGATTCCTAAACCTAAATACAATCTTGAAATCAACAGCATGAGTCATGGAGCAATGACAGGTTTAATGCTTTTGGAAATAGAAAAGGTTTTGATTGAAGAAGTGCCTGATGCAGTAGTTGTTTATGGTGATACTAATTCTACCATAGCAGGAGCATTAGCCGCAAAAAAAATGCATATTAAAGTGGTACATATTGAAGCTGGCCTTCGCTCTTTTAATATGAAAATGCCTGAGGAAATCAATAGAATAGCAACTGATAGAATTTCTGATTTATTAAGTTGTCCAACAGAAACAGCCCTAGATAATCTAAAGAAAGAAGGTTATGATAATCTGCAAATTTTAGTTGAGAAGCATGGTGATATTATGAAAGATGCTGTTAGTTATTATGGTCAGTTTTCAAAAGAAAAATCATCTATTATTATTGACGAAAAATTACAAAAAAATCATTTTGTTTTAGCGACTATCCATCGTCAAGAAAATACTGATGATGAAAAAAAGTTAAGATCAATTTTTCTTGGATTAGAAGAAATTCATAAAACTCATACTGTAATTCTACCAATGCATCCCAGAACAAAAGCGGTATTAAATAAATTATCAATACATCCAAAAATACAAATGATAGAACCAGTTGGTTACTATGATATGTTGGAATTATTAAAAAACTGTTCTATGGTAATCACAGACAGTGGTGGATTACAAAAAGAAGCTTTTTTCAATAAAAAACAAAGCATTATTGCTAGGGATGAAACAGAATGGGTGGAATTAGTTGAAAACGGATTTGCAAAAATAGTTGGTAGCGATACTGAAGACATGATTAATACGTTTAAAAAGTATCTAAGCTCTAATCAAGATTTTTCTATGCAACTCTATGGTGATTTAGTTGGAGAAAAAATCTATCAATCAATTTATAAACTAATTCAGTAGACTTTGGGAATTGTACTAAATCAGTCTTTTAAAAACACACTAATCGTTTACTTAGCTTTTGCAGTTGGAGGTATTAATACTTTATTTCTTTACACTCGTTTTTTAGATGAAGATTACTACGGTTTAGTTACATTTTTATTGTCATCTTCCAATTTACTTATGCCTCTAACAGCATTTGGAGTTCAATATACCATAGTGAAATTTTATTCTTCTTATGAATCTAAACTAGAAAGAGATAAGTTTTTGAGCTTAGCAATGGTTTTACCCCTATTAATTGCCATTCCATTAGGTTTCTTAGGGTCAATGTTTTATGAACAAATTAGTGCACTTTTATCAATAAAAAATCCAATAATTAAAGAATATACTTTTGTAATTTATCTAGTTGCTGTAGCTACAGCCTATTTTGAAGTTTTTTATGCATGGTCCAAGGTTCAATTTAGATCTGTTTTTGGTAATTTTATCAAGGAAATGTACAATAGGTTGGTTGTTATGATCTTATTATTTTCTGTTTATTTTAAATTTATAACAGAGAAAGAATTTATTTATTACTTGACAGCGGCTTATTTTCTAAGGTTACTAATCATGATGCTTTATGCATTTAAATTGTATTTGCCTAAATTCTCATTTTCGCTACCAGAAAATTATAAAGAAATATTTAGATACTCTTTATATATCATTTTAGCTGGTAGTGCAGGTGCCATACTTTTAGACATTGACAAGGTAATGATTCCGGCAAAAGAAGAAATTGCCTTGGCTGCATATTATACAGTTGCCGTATTTATTGGATCTGCAATTGAAGCTCCAGGTAGAGCGATGCTTCAAATTTTACAGCCATTGACATCAAGAGCTATTAATGATAATAATTTTGAAGAAGTACATAAATTATATAAGCAAAGCTCCATTAATTTATTATTGGTAGGAGGATTACTTTTTTTACTAGTCAATTTAAATATTAACGAATTATTCAAATTACTACCCTTTAAGTATTCTGGAGGTTCATGGGTAGTGTTAATGATTTCTGTAGCAAAATTATTTAAAATGTTTTTAGGAATTAACGGTGAAATAATTTTAAATTCTAAATATTATAAAGTTTTGTTGCCATTAGGTTTAGGGATGGCATTTTCTGTTGCCTATATGAATGACTGGTTAATTGATTTATATAGTACGAATGGAGCAGCTATATCAACGCTTGTGGTGATTTTATTTTTTAATGGAATCAAACTTTGGTATGTCAAATATAAATTTGATATGATACCATACACCGGGAAAACAGCTCAGTTATTATTTCTTATAATACTCTTCTTTTTTAGTTTTTATTTCTGGAACTTTGGTTTCCATCCGATAATCAATATTTTACTAAAATCATTGCTAGTATTTTTATTATATATGGTGTTGGCCATAAAATTAAAACTATCATCAGATATTAATAAATTGATTTATAGTGTCATTAAATTTTAGAGATAGCAATCTAGGAAGTCTGTTAGCATATGAAATAGTAGTGCAATACCAAAAATTCTGCTTCTTTTGGGGATCGTCATAAAAATATAAATAATAATGGCATAATTTGTATGTAAAGGGTGAAAATTGATGCTACACCTATTAGGATCAAATATTGGATTAGCCAATAAGTGATCAAAATCTATTAACATGGTTCCAATAAATATTATATATGCTTGAATCCAATTTTTTTTGTAAAAAATTAAGGCAATTAATAATGGAACTAGGAAATGAAAACCATAATGTAATAAAAACTTAAATGACATCTAAATTAAAAGTAAATTCTAAATTTATATTCATCAGGTTGATGAATATATTAAAATTCAAAAATACAATTCTTTTGATTTCGTAGGATGAAAGTTATTTAGTTTTATATAAATCTTTTCTAATTCTACTCAGTTGAACAGGGGTAATATTTAAATAAGAAGCTATATGATATAATGGTATTAAATTTTCTATACCAGGATTATCTTTTTTAAATTTTAAATAAAGTTCAGTTGCATTAAGAGACGATAGTTCATAAAATCTATTTTCTAACTTGATAAAAAGTAATTCTAATAGATTATTATACAATTGAAGAATTTCTTTATTTGAATTTGCTAAATTTTTAAATTCTGCAAAATCAACTTCAATCAAATCACAATCAGAAAGACAATCTATGATAACATTTTTCTCTTTTTTTCTTATTAATGAGCTAAAAGCTCCAACAACAGAATGTTTGGTATATATAAATTTTATAAATTCCTTTCCATTATTATCTGTAATGAATGATCTTAAGATGCCTGATTTGACTATGTAAAATTTTGTTGAAATATGATTTTTGAAACTTAAAGGTGCCTTTTTCTTAAACTTTTTTTCTTTAAAGATTCCTTTTAATTGCTCAGAAGATTCTTTAGAAATAGGATATATTTTTCTAATATTTTTTAAAAGTGCATCCATTTAAAATTCAATAATGTTTAGTGCTATTTTAAAGGGAATAAAACAAAAGTAGAAATAAAAATTAAATATTTAACATCTTTTTTATTTAATTTATCTCCAAAATAATTAAATTATGTGAATTAAAGTTTTGATTAAGAGGTGTTTGATTATTTTCTTGAGGTATTTTTTTTAATTTACATAAAAGTTATTCCAAGAAATTAATCGAATTTGGTCCTTCCATAAATAATAAATCTAGTATGGATAAGTTTTTTAAAAAGCCATTTTTATCCTCAAACATTTGTATGTAAGGAGTACATCTAGTTTTGTCATTATATTTAACAGCCGCATGATATCTAAAATCATTTATGACATTTTCATTATATATTTTTGAAATATTGTATTTTTTTGATAGTTCAAGTGCATCATTTATGAAAAGAAATGAATCTATATTGATATCTATAAGATACTTGTATTTTTTGGTAAAAATAAATTGTAAGTCGTCTTTATAAAACTCAAAGAAAGGGGAGTGGTTGTATGCAGTTGTCAAAGATTTATAATGCTGTCTTTGCCAGTTTGAATTTTCAATGACAACATCTCGCATTTTTATTTTTCCTAAAATTTTATTTGTGTTTGAAATAGGAATATTTAGTAGTTGTTTTCCGTTTGCACCAAAAATGTAACATCTATTTCTATAACTCTGCTTTTGATAGTTTCCTTCAGCTTCAAAAGTTATAGTATTAGATTTTACAACAGAGGTATATTGTGATATTGTAGAAAAATATGTAGGAATGAACAGCGCCATTATGACACTTTTTTTCTATTTTTTTTAAAAAATGAATATCCAAAATATCCAGCTAATGCAATTAAAAAATATATTAAATAAGAAACTGGTTCTCCACTACCTCCAACAGTAGTAAATAACCTCTCCCAGCGAATTTTTCCATTTTCAATACTAAACCAAATTAATACTGGTTTTCCTACCACATGGTCAAAAGGAACATAACCCCAACTTCTTGCATCTAGAGAGTTTTGTCTATTATCACCCATCATCCAATAATAATCCTGCTTAAAAGTATATGTTGAAGCTTTTTTACCATTTATGAAAATATGATCTCCAATTACATCTAGCTGATTATTTTCATATTCTTCTATTATTCTTTTATAGAAAGGCAATGAATTTATATTTAATCCAACAGATGATCCTTTTTTTGGAATATATATAGGTCCATAGTTGTCAGTATTCCAAGATAAACTTGAAATCTCAGGAAACATATAATTCCCTTTAATTCCTTTAGGTTTTAAAACTTTAATTACACTATCTATCTCTGAATCCTTTCTTAGTTTGACTACTATTTCATCAGTTATATTCGCTTTCCTTATTTTTGTTCTAACCTCTCTTATCTCCAATTTGTAATTACTAATTATCCAATCAGGAATTCCTCCTTCAGAAGTGGTGATCTTAAATTGGTTATCTTTTATTTTTTCAGGGTTGTCTGTTACAAAATTCATCACCTTATCAAATTGATTTTGATTAGTAAAGTTGATGATAAACTTTCGATCAAACTCTTTGTTAGTGTATCTCGATAGTTTTTGTGTAGACAAGCCCTTGCTAGAGTATATTTTGTTATAAAATTGAAGTTTTGCTCTGTCTGGAAGTATGTTTTGTTTTCCATTAATATAAACATACCCATCTCTTACTTCAAGGGTATCACCTGCAATTCCAACACACCTCTTTACATAATTAGTTTTTTTATCTAGCGGTTTAAAATCAGCTCCTTTACTAGGGTCCATCCAATGAACTAAGGTGTCTACAGGCCAATTAAAAACAACAATATCATTTCTTTTTATTTTTTGAAAACCAGGGATCCTTAAATAAGGTAAAAGAGGTTTATTTAAATATGATTTAGTGTTTTTTCCACTTATTAATGAAGTTGGTAAACTATCATGAAGCATAGGAGTAGCAATTGTTGTCGTTGGAACCCTTGCCCCGTAATGGAATTTACTAACAAAAAGGTAATCTCCGACTAATAATGTTTTCTCAAGTGAAGAGGTAGGTATAGTATATGGCTGCATAACGTAGGTATGCACTAGGGTAGCAGCAATAATAGCAAAGGCAATTGAGTGTACCCATTCTCCTAACCCAGTCCTGGGATTTAAACTTCTATTTGTTCTGTGTGTTGAGTTTGAAGCGTAGTTTATGTAGTATAGGTAAAAACCTAAAGTTAACAGTACTAAAATGGTGTCTTTTCTTTTATTAAAACCAAAACTCCTAGCTGTTTCTATCCATACAATGGGAAACATTAATTGGTTTATTATGGGAATAAATAATAAAAACACCCACCATTTAGGTCTTTTTATAATACCCATTAAAACAACAGCATTATAAACAGGAATAGCAGCTTCCCAAGCTTTCCTATTAGCTCTTTGATATAATTTCCAAGTTCCAGCAAAATGAATTACCTGAACTATTAGAAAAAAAACAAACCATTCATTAATAGTCATATTTTTATTTTTTTGTTTAACAATTAGTTACAAATAAAAGAAATAGTTACGGTTTTTAACCTATGTTTAACACATCTTTCATTGTGTAAATACCATTTTTTTTAATTAACCATTCTGCAGCAATTATAGCACCTAAAGCAAATCCTTTTCTGTTGTTCGCAATATGCTTAATTTCAATCGTATCTATTTCAGATCTGTAGGATACTTTGTGTGTTCCTGGGGTATCTAAAATTCTTTTTGCTAAAATGGGTACTGAGTTTATGTCTTCTTTTACAGTGTTTTCTATTAATTTCCAATTATTTTTAAAGGAGTTTTTTATGATTTCCTTAGCTAGAGAAATAGCTGTTCCACTTGGTGCATCTAATTTTTTTGAGTGATGAATCTCTTCAACACCTAAAGAGTATTCTTTGTGGGTATTCATTATTTTTGCTAGGGTCTTATTTAATTCAAAAAATAGATTAACTCCTACACTAAAATTAGAAGCATAAATAAAACTTCCTTTATTTTCTTTACAAACAGTAAGTGCTTTATCTAAGTCGTCTAGCCATCCTGTAGTTCCTGAAATCACAGGGACATTATTTTTAAAGCAACTAACAATATTGTTTAGTGCTGCATTTGGAACGCTAAAATCAATTCCAATATCTGCTTTAGATATATCATATTCTTGATTTTCTTTGATTTTTAGGACTATTTCATGGCCTCTCTCTAAAGCAATTTTCTCAATTTCTTTTCCCATTTTGCCATATCCAAAGAGTGCAATTTTCATTTTTTTAATTTATGATTTTTTTTAAAGTTTTTTTCTTAGAAAGAATACTTAAAGCTGAATCCAACTGATGGTGGCTCTACAGTAATGGGATTACTTATTATTGTTGGATTTATAGTGATGTCATCACTGGCATCAAATTGTAATAAATGAGCATTCACACTTGCTTCTAAAATTTGAAGTGCATAGCCTAGTATAACCACTAGTAGAGATAAATCTCTATTGCCTCTCAGCGTCTTTTGTGCTCTTTCAAGCCCTGTTGATGAGATAAGTTCAGTTCCGTCCTCTAATGTGAATTCATCTTCTAAGCCCCTTTTTCTTAGCTTGTATGCTTCTCTATACCTTTTGTATTCACTATTGTTATTTAGATAAAAATAAGTAGGAATACCAACAGCTGCCCACGCTAAGGGGACTTTCCAATACTTTTTGTTGTAAGCTTGACCTCCTCCTGGAAAAACAGCAGAATAAAATGCAGCTTTTGATGGAGATAAAGGATTGTATATGTTCTTAGAAATAACCTTTTTCTCTTTTACAACAATTTTTGTAGTGTCTTTTTGACTAAAACAGTAAATCGGTAACAGAAGGATAATTAATAATATGAAGTTTTTTGCAAACACTTATTTTAACAAGTTTTTAATTCTTTCAAAATCTTCTTTAGAATGAAAAGGAATAGAAATTTTCCCTTTTCCTTTTCCATTTATTGTCACATTAACTTTATGACCCAAATAGGAATTGATGTGTGGTAAACTATTCTTAATATAGTTAGGCAGGTGTTTTTTTATTTCATTTGGAATTTTCTTATCAATTTTTAAACTTTTAACTAACTCTTCAGTTTGTCTAACTGATAATTTATCTAAAAGTATTTTTTCATAAATATCTAGCTGGTTTGCAGTACTTTTTATATTAATTAAAGCTCTTCCATGTCCCATAGATATAAACCCATCTCTAATTCCTGTTTGTAAAATAGGATCTAATTTTAATAAACGAAGGTAATTGGTTACTGTCGATCTTTTTTTACCAACCCTTATACTTAACTCTTCTTGAGTTAACTGAATTTCATCAATAAGTCTCTTATAGGATAATGCGACCTCTATGGGATCAAGATTTTTTCGTTGAATATTTTCAACTAATGCCATTTCAAGCATTTCTTGATCATTAGCAGTTCTTATGTAGGCAGGGATACTTTTATTACCTATTAATCTTGATGCTCTGAAACGACGCTCACCTGAAACTAGCTGAAAAATTTCACCTACTTTTCTAACTGTAATTGGTTGAATAACTCCTAATTCTTTGATTGAGCTGGCTAATTCACGAAGTGACTCCTCGTCAAAATAAGTTCTGGGTTGGTAAGGATTTACCTCAATATCTTCAAGTTCTATTTCAATAATATTTCCAACAACCAAGTTGTTATTCATAGTATCCGATGAAGTTTCTTTTAATAACGCAGATAATCCTCTGCCTAGCACCTGTTTTTTAGTGGCTTTTGCCATAATATTGGTTCTTTTTTAAAAGTTCATTAGCCAAATTTAAGTAATTTACAGCACCTTTACTTGTGGCATCATATGCTATGATGCTTTCTCCATAACTAGGTGCTTCTCCTAAACGTGTATTTCTTCGAATAATTGTATCGAAAACCATGGTGCTAAAGTGTTTTTGTACTTCATCTACCACTTGATTAGATAATCTCAAGCGAGAATCAAACATTGTTAACAACAACCCTTCAATATCTAAGTCTTTATTATGAATTTTTTGAACGCTCTTAACAGTATTAAGTAACTTGCCTAAACCTTCAAGGGCAAAATATTCACATTGTATAGGAATGATTACAGAATCTGCAGCAACCAGAGAATTTAAGGTTATTAAACCCAGAGAAGGTGCGCAATCTATAATAATATAATCATATTCATTTTTAATTTTTGCAAGAGATTCTTTTAACATGTATTCTCTTCTTACTTTGTCAACCAACTCTATTTCTATGGCGACTAGATCTATATGGGAAGCAATGATATCTAGATTCGGAGAGGAAGTTTTTAATATGGCATCTTTTGCAGAACAAGTGTGTTCTAAAACTTGATAGCTACCAATTTTATTAGATTCTATATCTATACCTAGCCCAGAAGAAGCATTTGCTTGAGGATCGGCATCTATTAATAAAACTTTTTTTTCCAATACTCCAAGCGATGCAGCTAAATTTATAGATGTAGTTGTTTTACCAACTCCACCTTTCTGATTTGCTATTGCTATAATTTTACCCATTAAAAAATATTAATTTCATCAGTAAATTTACAATTAAATAGTATTTTTAGAAAGAATAGATGTTAACAAAGTTTAATTTATTTAAACTGTTGTTTATTAGCAGTTTAAGTCATTTTTATTAAAGTTTCTAAACAATTTTTAATGTAAGTTTTTTACTGTAATTTACAGAATATAAGCGAACTAAATTATGAGTTTCTTTCGGGAATATTTTTTAAAATTTCAAGTAAAAATTTCCAAAATTTTTGAACAGAAGTTATACTAACTCTTTCATCAGGTGAATGAGCTCCCTTAATCGTTGGACCAAATGATATCATATCCATTAACGGATAGTTTTGGCCAAGAATACCACATTCTAATCCTGCGTGACAGGCTTCAACTTTGGCTTTCTCTTTGAATAAATTTTCATATACATTAGTTAAAACCTTTAATATTTCTGAATCAACATTTGGTTGCCAGCCAGGATATGAACCTGATAATTCTACTTTAAAATCAGCCAATTCGAAACATGATGTTAAAGCATTTGTTAGATCGTTTTTTGAAGATTCCGACGAGGATCTTGTCAAACAAGCTACATGAATTTCACCATCTTTAGCTACTATTCTAGCAATATTATTTGATGTTTCTACTAAATTAGTAATGCTTGGACTCATTCTGTAAACTCCATCCAATGTGGTATATATACATTTTAAAAAGACTTTTTGAGTTGCTAGGTCCATTATTTTTACCGGAACCTTTGAACTAATTATATCTATACTTAGGTTTGGTTCTATGGCTTTGAATTCCTCTTTAATTAAACCAATCAATTCTTTCATTTTTAACAAAAAAAGATCCTTCTCTTTTGCATTTATTACGATTGTTGAAAAACTTTCTCTTGGTATTGCATTTCGTAAACTACCACCATCTATATTGGAAATTCTCAATCCTATAGCTTCTGTACCATGGTACAATAATCTATTCATGATTTTGTTGGCATTACCTAGTCCTTTATGAATATCCATCCCAGAATGACCTCCTTGTAATCCAGTAATAGCTATTTTAAAAGCTAAGGTTTCTATTGGTGTTGTTTCTTCTTGATAACTTCTATTAGCTGTTACGTCTACACCTCCAGCACAACCCATATCTATTTCGTCATCTTCCTCTGTATCTAAATTTAATAGAATTTCACCCGATAAAACTCCTCCTTTTAATCCCATTGCACCAGTCATTCCGGTTTCTTCATCAATGGTGAAAAGTGCTTCAATAGTTGGATGTTCTATGGTGTTAGAAGATAGCACTGCCATGATAGCTGCCACTCCTAATCCATTATCTGCTCCTAGTGTAGTACCGTCTGCAGTAACCCAATCCCCATCGATGAACATGTTTATTCCTTGAGTTTCAAAATCAAAAACTGTTTCAGAATTTTTTTGATGAACCATGTCAAGATGGCTTTGCATTACTATGGTTTTTTTATTTTCAAAACCTTTTGTAGCTGGCTTTTTAATAATAACATTTCCCACTTCATCTACAATAGTTTCTAAATTTAGATTTTTAGCAAAACCTACCATAAATCTAATAATACGTTCTTCTTTTTTTGATGGACGTGGTACTGCATTTAGGTCAGAAAAATGATTCCAAAGGCTTGAGGGATGTAGTGTTCTTATAGAAGATTTCATTGGTGCTGTAAAGTTAAATAGTTAAAATTAATAAAGTTAAAATTATAGGCTACATCAAGATATTTCAATAACTATATCCTCTATTTTTTTTCTAACTTTCATTTGATGAGTTTTCATATCGTCTTCCGCTCTATATCCAATAGGGAGAGCCAATACTGAGGTAAGATTTTTTTCTTTTAAGCCTAAAATCTCGTCATATTTTTTTGGAATAAAACCTTCCATAGGACAGGAATCTATTTTTTCATTTGCACAAACTGTTAATAAATTACCTAACGCTAGATAGGCTTGGTTTTTTGCCCACATAACCAAATCTTGTGATGATTTTCCTGAAATAACTGTTTTTAAATATTCTCTAAATGAGCTAATAATTTCATCAGGTGTTTTTCTGATTTCTTTTACTCTTTCAAAATATTTTTCTACATCAGATTCTTTTAATTTTGTATCTATACAAATAACAAGAAGGTGAGAGGCCTGTAATATTTGTTGTTGATTATAACTATGATCAACAAGTTGTCGTTGAATACTTTTATTCTTAATGATGAGCAATTTTATGGGCTGTAAACCGTATGAGGTTGCTGTTAAGTTAAAAGCTTGTTTTAAGATGTTAATTTTTTGTTCCTCGAGGATTTTTTGATCATCAAATTTTTTGACAGCATATCTCCATTCTAAATTCGCTATACTTTTCATTCTAAATTTTTAATTTTTTATAAAAATACAATCCCTTCTTTGAGGTACTACATTTTTTTATTACTAAAATCAATTTATTCATAGTTGAAACTAATTAATCTTTATTTGAGCTTAGATTATAAAGTTATCAGCAATGATTTATTTTTTCATTTTTAAGAGGATTATTTTGCCAATCTAGATTAATTGTAAAACTGCAGGAAGTTTTTAATATAGGCTCTTAAATTTAGTAGGATATGCTTCATGCATCATTTCATAAACTTTCTCAAAAATATCTTCAGCTGAAGGTTTGGAGAAGTAATCACCATCAGATCCGTAGGCAGGTCTGTGAGCCTTTGCTGATAGTGTTGCTGGTTTACTATCTAAATATTGATAACCATCTTGGGTTTCTATAATTTCTTGTAGTAAATATGCAGAAGCCCCACCAGGAACATCTTCATCTACAATTAATAATCTATTTGTTTTCGCAACAGATTTTACAGTATCATGATTAATATCAAAAGGAAGTAAACTTTGTATATCTATGATTTCAATATCTATTCCAACAAGTAATAATTCTACTGCAGCTTCTTGAACAATTCTGAGTGTGGATCCGTAGGAAACGACAGTCATGTCTTTCCCTTTTTTTATAATTTCTATAACTCCAATAGGTGTCGTGAATTCTCCAAAATTTATGGGTAATTGTTCTTTTAAACGATAGCCATTTAAGCATTCAATGATTAGTGCTGGATCATCACCACGCAGCAATGTATTGTAAAATCCAGCTGCTTTGGTCATGTTTCTTGGCACCAAAACATGTATACCTCGGATATTATGGATGATACCACCCATTGGCGACCCAGAATGCCAAATTCCTTCCAAACGATGCCCTCTAGTTCTTATAATTAGGGGTGCTTTTTGTTTTCCAAAAGTTCTGTAGCGTAATGTTGCTAAATCATCACTCATAATTTGCAATGCATACAGTAAATAATCTAAGTATTGAATTTCAGCAATTGGACGTAGACCCCTCATTGCCATTCCTATTCCTTGACCAATTATTGTAGCTTCTCTGATACCAGTATCTGAAACTCTTTGATTACCATATTTTTCTTGAAGCCCCTCTAAACCTTGATTTACATCTCCAATCTGACCCGCATCCTCTCCAAAAATTAATACTTCTGGGTATTTTTTCAAAATTGCATCAAAGTTGTCTCTCATCACAATTCTACCATCAACAGTTTTATTTTGTGAGTTATAAATAGGCAAAATTTCAGCTATTTTAATTGCTGCAGCATTAGTTTCACTAGACAGGTGAGAGGAGTATTTTAGCGCTGCATCATTAATCGAATTCATGATGAATTTTTGAAGTTCAATTTTTTCACTAAAAGACTCGTCTTTCACATATCGCAATGCTTTTCTTGACGTAGAAAGAATATCTTTTCTAATTGGTTCAACAATGCTTGTTAAGTCATTTTTTAATTTGATGATAAAGTTTTTATTACTGCTTTTAAGAGCCATCTTTTCGAGTAACCTTGATGCAGTTGTAACTTCTAATTTTATTTCATTTATAAAGGCACTCCAAGCATTTCTTTTGGCCGCACTTACTTCTTTTTTTACTTCTTTTTCTAAAGCAATTAACTCCTCTTTTCCACTTACTAGCTTTAAAGGATTGCCATCCCCGTCCTCTAACTCAAAATCTAAAATCCATTCACGCATCTTTTCTATGCAATCATGTTCCTTTTCCCATTTTAAACGCTCAATATTTTTATATCTCTCATGAGATCCTGAGGTAGAATGGCCTTGAGGTTGTGTCACCTCTTTTACATGAATTATAACAGGAACATGTTGTTCTCTTGCGATTTTAGAAGCTTTTGTATACACATCTATTAATTGTACATAATCCCAACCATTAACAACAAATATTTCGTATCCATTTGTGTGTTTTTCTTTTTGAAAACCTTTCAGAATTTCAGAAATACTCTCTTTAGTTGTTTGATGTTTTGCGTGAACAGAAATACCATATTCGTCATCCCATATGCTCATTACCATAGGAATTTCTAATACACCAGCAGCATTTATACTCTCAAAAAACACACCTTCACTTGTACTTGCATTTCCTATAGTTCCCCAAGCTACCTCATTTCCATTATTGGAAAATTTTGTATGATGATGAAGGTCATTTGAGTTCCTATACACCTTGGATGCTTGAGCTAATCCTACTAGTCTTGGCATTTGTGCAGCTGTAGGTGATATGTCTGCACTTGAATTTTTTTGAGTAGTTAAATTTTTCCAACTCCCATCTTCATGCACACTGTGAGTTGCAAAATGACCACCCATCTGACGACCAGCGGACATAGGTTCTATCTTTATATCAGTGTGAGCATACAAGCCCGCAAAAAATTGTTGAGCAGATAATTCACCAATAGCCATCATAAAGGTTTGATCTCTATAATACCCTGAACGAAAGTCTCCATTTCTGAATGCTTTAGCCATAGCTAATTGAGGTACCTCTTTTCCATCACCAAAGATTCCAAATTTTGCTTTACCAGTCAAAACTTCACGCCTACCCAACAAGCTACATTCTCTACTTATTCTAGCAATTTTATAATCATTTAAGATTTCACTTTTAAAATCATTAAATGAAAGATTAGAAGTCTTGCTTTCAGTAGCTAATTTCGGCATATCTCAATAAATATTTAGATTTTGCAAAGATAGCTCTAATAGATGAAAATTAATAATTTATCTATTGTCTAACTGAAATGCAATAAAATATAGAGTAGAATTTTTATAAGAAGCCTCTTCTGAAGAAATTAAAAATTGCTTTAGGCTTCGCTACTAATACAAATCTTATGTTTTTAGAATATGCATTTTTATTTATTTCCCAACCGTTATTTGAATAGATTGGAAGATATAATTCTAAAATATTATGTATAAAGTTTAGTCTTAATCCATTTTCATAGGCAAAAAAGATGTTATTCCCTCTATTTTTAAGGAATGCAGCATCGTTATATATCTCAAGCCATCGCCAGATACCAATACTAGAATTAAAAGAGACTAAGAATTGATTAGCAAAACGTTGCTCTAATACAGACTTAAAACCTCCTTCAGCCATAATAAATTGTTGACTAAGAAACCCAGTACTTTCAGATCGTCCTATGTAACTTAATTCATATAAATAATCATTAGCTCTGTCTAATCCAAAACTAAAAAAATCTGTATTTGTATTGTTTTTTATAAACGAACCGGCATAAAGTCTGAAATCAAGTTGAGAATTTTTTGCAGTTAATTTTCTGTATCTAATTTCACCTGTAACTTTTGTGAAATTATTTGCTATTTCTGTGCCAAATGAATATTTAATTCCTTTGATAATATCAGGCTTATTGTAATAGTATTTTAATTTAAATACACGATATTTATCCGAGTCTGTTTGAAGATCATTTATTGCCAACTCTCTATTTATATTTAACAATCTTGCAGATAAATAGCTACCTCCAACATCCCTTAAGTTTTTTCTTCTAAATTGAATTGTAATATTTTGATTAAATGTATTGTAAGAGAGGTCCTCAGCATAGTGTAAGTTGCTACCAGATAAAGAATAATAGATTCTGTTAATTGTTGAATTTTCAAAATATTGGGTGTAACGCGTATTAAATGTTCCATTTAATGCATTGCTTTTTGTTCCGTATTGTGGTGTGATAGAAAATTGAAAATTTCTAGATAAAATGGGTCTGTTATGAATTTTCAACCCTAATAAGGCTCCATCATAAAAATTATATTTTATGGTGGGTTGTATATACAGCTGATTGTAATAAGGGTCATTTATATCCTTAAATAGCTTGACTTGTACTGGTTTATTTAGGATATTATTTCCTACTTTTCTCCAATTGTCCATAGAGTTAAATTCTGGATATGAATTTTCAAAATTTAAAGAAACTCTATTAAAATTATTTTTAGGAATAGCAATAGTTTTAATACTATCTATATTTGTGACCCATTTTTTGAATTTTACTTCCTTGTTTTGCAAGCCATACAGAGCAACAGGCGCAGTTATATTTCTCTTGTTTTTTATGGTTACATAGACAGAATCACCCTTGGTAACTGCTTTTTTAATGGTGTAATCAATTTTTTTATTCGTTTTTAGATAATCTCCAAAAAACCAACTAATATCTTTGTGGGTTTTTGAGGAGACAATTTTTTTAAAGTCATTACTATTGGCAAACTTAAGTTTATTGTTACGGTAAAATTCTTGAAAAGAGGTACTAATTATTGTGTCACCAACATAATCAGCAAGATATCGTAAGCCGAGCCCTGCTTTATATTTACCTACAATCTTACGGTTAAAATTTGATAAAGAGTCAGCTCTAGTATTTAATGCTTGATCTAAAAATTGACGCGCAGTGTATTGATATACAAAAGGGTACTTGTCATTGAAATTTAATTTTGAAAAATTAAATTTTTTTAACCCCCAAATTTTTGAAATATTACCAGTTAGTTTAATCTCAGGATAATATTCAGACACATAGTTCATCATTAAATACGTTTGTAAGCCGTCTGTTAACCAATAATCTTTTCGCTTGTCTAAAAGTAACGTATTGTCTATGTATTTCTTGGTAAGGGCTTTTAAAATGGTTAAATCCCATTCAAACACATCAGGAAAAGGTCTTATAAATTTAGGTAATTGATTTAAGCCATAAATTGGATTTTTTGATTGTGTAGCCTTATCAATCAATAATTTTTTATGAGGATAAGTCCCCAAAAAACGTTGAATAAATTCCAATTGTCTATTTAAAATATTTCCACTTATTTTTTTGTCAATATCGGGATTGTAGAGGTCAGTTTTAATTTCAAATTCATTTGTTTTGAAAGTGTTGTATTTGTTATAAATATCTATATTCATAAAAACTTCTGTTATCTGTTTTCCAGTTAACAAAAATTCGTTCATTGTTCCTTTTGAAGTTTTTTGTTCAATCAAATTTGAACTTAAATAGTAATATTTTGGAAGTGTAATTTTAATGATAAAATCAGAACTGTTAGTCAATAAATCGTCCATATTTAAGTTACTCATTATTTTCCAATTATCATTAAAAACAGCAGGTACTAAATACCAATACCTTAAATGGTACCCTGATTTTGTTTTTCCATAGCTTGTGAATTTTGAATTAGGAATTTTAACATCATAAGTGACATTTATTTTGACTGATTTTTTTGGTTTTAAAGGAGTGTTTAAAACTATTTTTATGATGTCTATTTTGCCATCTTTTTCTTCAAAGAAGTTTACTTTTTCAAAATCGACACTTAAATTATTTATAGTTGTATACCCTCGGTCTTTTTGCTTGGCAAAAAACAGTGATTTATCGTAGTCTTCAATGAGTCTGTTAGCTAATGGAGATTTATTATTCTTATATCCATTCATCCAGTTGTGAAGAATAATATCATTGAGAGTTGAATCTGAAGAATTGTAATAAATGATACTTTGATTTATTCGTAGGATATCTTTTTTATCATCTAATTGTGCTTCAATAGTGATCTTTTGCTCTTGTCCATTCATGTAAGTATAGGAGCACAGTATAATCCACAATATAAAGGTGTATTTTTTCAATTAAATTTTAATAAATTTTAATGGTTTTTTCAATTTTTGGTGTGAAAGATAGTAAATACCTTTTGATATATGTTTTACATCTATAATTATTGTATCATTACCTGTATTTTTTGATAATTTAACATCAATAAGTTGCCCCGTAATTGAATATATTTTAAGGTTGTTTATATCGTTTGGTGATGTAATTTTCAAATAGTCTTTAATTATATTAGATCCAATAAAATTAGTTTCACTTATTAGGTTAGTTGATAGTGTGTTCTCTGGTGTTTCTATTTCCATTACTACAGGTAAATGATCACTGAACTCAATCAAAGCATCTCTTAGGGTTTGTGAGTAAACACCCGAACAATTGGGGTTACTAATGAAAGAATTATAACAGTTTCCATTGTTTCCTACAACTTTATAACTGTCATTAACATAATACAAACTGGTACTTGTATTGAAATTTTTAGACATCATTATGAAATCAAATCGATCATCTAAACCACCAGTTGAGCCACTATCATCAATAAATCCAATATTTGAGGTCCTTGTAGATTGAGAATGAATGTCCCTAAAGGAACTATTATTCCAAAAATAAGTTGAATTATAATTTTCATAATAGTCAATACCATCGTCAGGGAAATTTGGTGTTGGTCTATCTATAGGATCAATGATTACTATGGGGTTTCTATCATCAATTAAATGCTGATACCCCTCTTCATTACTGGTGTAGAAATTTAAATCTCCAGCAAATAATACATAACTATCATCGGCAATATTATTAGTATAACTCACAAAACTTTGAATAGAGTTTAATCTTCGTTGTCTATTAGAACTTCCTGTTGAAGCCTTTAAATGTGTAACAAATACCTCTATAGTAATTGGATTGGTATTTAAATTTTCTGTATTAATTTTAAAGGTATACTGATTGATGTCTCTAGTGTCCGCTGTAATAACTCTAGTTTCCTCTAAAATTAATTTTTCAGTATTGTAATAAACCATTTGTTGAAGACTATAACTTCCAGATTGATTTTCTTCAAAAGGAGCCTTTTGAAAGTTTTCATTGAAAGGAATAATTGAATTTTCAAAGAGGTAGTTAGACCCTATTTCATCAATCATCTCACAGACCATGAATAAGTCTGGTTTTACTTCATCTAATATAGTGGATAAGAAAGGTGTTTTATTTCGACTAACTTCAGAATCTGAATAATTTAATACGTTATACATCATTGCTTTGATGCGTGTTTGTCCAAAATTTACATTAACAAACAAGATAAGAAGCAAGAACATTGTAGTTCTTTTAGAGCTATAATATTTCATCGAATTCTCTAGAAGTTCGGTTTTAAGCTATATTTATTATAGAATTT